>ENA-OREM01000019-OREM01000019.1-marine-metagenome-genome-assembly--contig:-NODE-19-length-141610-cov-7.066840_pt1 | contig 141610 bp, 130 predicted proteins | sample MGYA00248623_ERZ508561 | MGnify/ENA primary metagenome ERZ508561 (study PRJEB26227, sample SAMN06264494) | marine metagenome | isolation source: Columbia River Estuary | place: USA:Columbia River...
AGAACCCCATGATTAGTGGCTATTATTAGAGCTTTTTTGTTATTAAAATTGAACTCTTTACCGTCATACTCTGGGTGTAAACCTGCTTTTGTTAATAACATAGGTAATGCCAATACAACCACTACAACTAATATGATTATGCTTAATGCTATTTTTTTTAATTTTTTCATATCTTACCCCTTATTTAAATCTTATTATATTTTAAGAATTAAGATATGCGTTTTTTTGAAAACCATTTATGCATGATTGCTCAAAAAAAAAATTTACAGACTATAAATGGATATATAAACTTAAAATATTGTTTAATAAGTTTGAATCAATGTTAAAAATATTTAAATATTTAGTTTTAGTTGTAGTGTCTCTTTATATTATAGGCACTCTATCTTTAAAAAATCATTTTATTCAAGACAAGCTATTAGGTTTTGCTATTAAGTCATTGGCCACACCTGAATCAAATTTGCCTGAAGAAGATACATTAACAGCAATAGTTTGTGGCTCAAGAGCACCTATAATAGACCCAAATAGAGCTGAGGCATGTATTTTAGTACAAGCTGGTGACAAGATATTTATATTTGATACTGGTGATGGAAGTGTTCAAAATTTAGTTAAATGGAATATACCATTTGATCGTGTAAAAGGTGTTTTTTATACCCACCTTCACTCTGATCATATTGCTGATATAGGTGAAATTCATATGGATACATGGGTTGCTGGAGCAAGGAAATCTAAGCTAAAGGTCTATGGCCCTGAAGGCGTTCAGCTTCTTACAGACGGAACTGAGTTGGCTTATACGAATGATTACATTTTTAGAAATGAACACCATGGTGATCTATTAGCCCCCCTAGACGTTGTTGGCTTTGATACTCATACAGTTGATCTAAAAAACCCTATTCTCATTGATGAAGATAATCTAAAAATAACTGCTTACAGTGTATCGCACGATCCTGTTGAACCTGCTCTTGGTTATAGAATAGATTATAAGGGAAGATCTATGAGTATCAGTGGAGATACAACTTATGATCACAATCTTGTTAAAAATTCTAAAAATGTCGATGTTTTATTTCACGAATCTATGTCGCTTGAAATCTTAGATCTCATAAATCAAGTTGCTAAAAGTAATAATGATTTTATAGCAGATACTGTCACAATCGATATTCTTGATTATCACACCCCTGTTATGGATGTGGTAAAGGCAGCTAATGAAGCCAATGTTAAACATCTTGTTTTCTATCATCATCTTCCAGCCCCACGCAATCAATTGATGGAAGATATAATGTATAGAGGTGTTGATGATGTTATGGATGAATGGACTTCATCACATGATGGAACAAGAGTCATTCTTCCTATAGGCTCAACTGAAATATTAGTTGATCGAATTGAATAGCGTTAAATAAATTTTATATATTTCAACATATTGCTTTAGTATGTTGTTAATTTATATAGGAATAAAATTATGAATAGAGTACTAAGAGATACAGGCGTAAAATATCCAATTATTCAAGCACCAATGGGATGGATTGCAAGAAGCCAGTTAGCTTCTGCAGTATCAAATGCAGGTGGTTTGGGTGTTATAGAAACTTCTTCTGGTGAAGTGGATGCTTGTAAAGAAGAAATAAAAAAAATGGCAAGCCTTACAGATAAGCCTTTTGGTATAAACCTCCCACTATTATTCTTAAAAGACTCATCTATGGTTGATTTTTGCGTTGATAATAATGTAAATTTTGTTACAACCTCAGCTGGCGATCCCTCTAAATATATTAAAGTTTTAAAAGATGCGGATATTACTGTTTACCATGCTGTGCCAAACCTACAAGGCGCTCTTAAAGCTTATGAGGCTGGTGTTGACGGTCTTGTTGTTGAAGGCACTGAAGGCGGTGGGTTTAAGGGCTATGAAGAAATTGGCTTAACAGTTTTAATACAAGCTATTAAAAATGAAATAGATTTACCAATCATTGCTGCTGGTGGAATAGTGAATGGTATTGGTATGGCTTCAGCCTTTGCCGCAGGTGCTGAGGCTATTCAGATGGGAACACGCTTTGTCTCCTCAATTGAAAGTCCTGTTCATGATAATTTTAAAAACTCAATTAAAAGTGCTGGCACTGATGGTACTTACATTCTTAATAAGTCTTCAAAACCTGTTATAAGAGCATTAAAAACAGAGCTCACAAAAGATATTTTTGAGAAGGGCTCAATGAGCATGGGTGATTTGGCAAAAATTAAAGATCTATATTTTGGTGGCGATATGAACGCAGCGCCAGCTCTTGCAGGACAATCGTCAGGTTTGATTAATGAAATTAAGTCAGTTAAAAATATTATTAACGAAACTATTAGTGAATATAATGAAGTCTGCTTAAGGCTTTCAAAAAATCTTTTTTAAATACGTATTTTTTACACATAAATCATTCTTTTTCTTATTGCCAAGCTCATATATAATTTTGAGTATTATTTATTTTATTAATAGGGGATTAGAATGAAAAATTCTATTTACACACTAACTGTATTGCTTTCAATGTCTATATTTTTGGATGCTCAAGATGTTGAAGAAGTAATAGTTACGGCGACCAAAACTGAAAAAACACTTCAAGAGGTTCCAATAGCAGTTTCAGTTGTAACTGCTGATGTTATTGAGAAAGCTAATGTTGTTGATATTTTTGACCTTAAATCAGTTGTACCGTCACTCGATACAAGACAATACCAATCATCTGTTAATACAACTTTTTTTATTAGAGGTTTCGGAAATGGATCAAATAATCCTGGTATTGAGCCTTCAGTTGCTGTTTTTATTGATGGTGTATACAGATCTAAAACGCAAAGCCAAATATCTGATTTACCAATGCTTGAGAGAATTGAAGTTCTAAGAGGTCCGCAAAGCACCTTGTTTGGAAAAAATGCTTCTGCTGGTGTTATAAACATCGTTACTAAAAAACCATCCTTTGAAAAATCTGGGAATGTTTCTTTTGGAATAGGTAAATATAACTCAAGAGTTGGCAAGCTTTACTATACAGGTCCTTTAAACGAGAATCTTGCTTATAGTTTCAGTGCTAACTTTAACAAAAGAGATGGGCATTCAGAAAACCCTATAACTGGTAATGCTACCAACGATAGAGATAGGGTAGGTTACAGAGCAGAGCTGTTATATGTTCCATCTGATGATTTATCGGTAAGGATTACAGCTGATTACGATGATTATGATGAAATATGCTGTGCTGTGGGAAGTACTTCTTACGGGGCAGGAAACCAAATAACTGCAGCTTTCGGTGGCCAAATTATTCCTAATGATCCATTTACAAAGAAAGCGTTCTACGACAGTGATCCTATCTCACAAGGAGATAATTCAGGCTTATCTATTCATATTGAAAAAAATCTAGACAATGCAACAATTGAAAGTATTACTTCATATAGAAATTCATATAATTTTGAAATCCAAGATGTTGATTTTGATGCTGTAAATATTGTTGCCCCAAGTCCAATTAAAAAAGATTTAAATGGTATAACCCAGGAAATAAGGATTTATTCCGAGGATAACGAGAAATTTAATTGGTTATTTGGTGGTTTTTATTATCAAGAAGATATGGATTTTAATGAATCTATTTATTTCGGACCCTTATGGAGACCTTACATAGATGCATTTTTACCTGTAGGGACTATTGCAGAAGTTGCTTCAGCATTTGGACTTCCAGATAGTCTAATGTTTGCAGCTGGTCAAGGTAATATGGAGAGCGCAACACAAGACAATTCAACTAAATCAATTTTCGCTCAATTTGATATTCAACTTTCTGAAAGACTGAATGCAATTATTGGTGCAAGTTATATGGAAGATAAAAAGTCTGTTTCTTACAATCAAATTAATACAGCTGTATTTTCAAATCTTGATTTTGTAGGTGCAGGTGCAATGGGACTAATTGCTGCAGGCTTCCCTCCGGCACAGGCAATGGTTTTAGCAACAGACCCTGCTTATAACCCTCTATTGCCATTGCAAGGCCTCCAATTTATTCCTCAATTCGTTAATTTTCCAAATGCTGCTCAAGATGGAAAAAGTAGTGACGATAATGTCGACTATACAGCCAAATTATCTTACGCATTAAATGATGCTGTAACAATTTATAGTGGAGTTTCAACTGGTTTTAAAGCAACTGCTTGGAACATATCAAGAAATTCTCTTCCAAATGCAACTGAAACTGCCGCACTTGCTGCCGCAGGAACTCCAGTGGGTCCGAATACTGGTCTTGGTCAAAGATATGCTGACCCAGAAGAAGCGGAAGTATTCGAATTGGGAGCAAAAATATATCTACCATCTGGCTATCTCAACATAGCTATGTTTGATCAAGAAATTAGAGGCTTTCAATCTAATACATTTATTGGAACTGGTTTTGTATTAGCAAATGCTGGATCTCAATCAGCTGATGGTTATGAGTTTGATTTAGTACTTTCACCAAGTGATAATATTGACTTAGCAGTAAGTGGTTTGTTTATTGATCCTGTGTATGACTCGTTCCCTAATTCGGCTTCTGGGGACTTAACAGGAACAACACCAACAAATATACCTGAAGATACAATCTCATCCAATATTACTTGGAATTGGGAAACTAATGGTTTTGATGGTTATGTAAGATTAAGCCATTTATATTCTAGTGAAGTTAAATTGCTTGAGAACCCATCATGGCAAGCTATTCTTGAAGCCAATGGAAATGGTACCAAAAAACAAGATACATTAAATATTTCTATGGGTATAGAAAAACAGGGTGTTGGTGATGGTGTTCTGTCATTAATGTTTTATGGTAAAAATATTAATAATGATAAATTTATTACTACTGCATTTCCTGCTGTAGCTGATCCAACTTCAACAACATTCTTTGGATATCCAAATAACTACAAAAGTTACGGTCTAATGGTGAATTATAGTTTTTAGTATTAAATCTTATAGACAAAGGGAGCATTAGCTCCCTTTTTTATTCTTCAATATCTTTTCTCATCTTTAGTTTTTCTAAGCTTATTTGATCTTTTAAAGTCATTATGTAAGCTGCTCCGGCCAAAATTAATATTCCTGATGCCTCATAAATAATATTTAATGAATCAAGTTCTTTGCTTTGAAGAATAATCATTCTAGTTAATGCTGTCATTGCAATAATTATTGGTAGCGTTACTGGAAGTCTATTACTTGCATAAAAAGAACCAACCATACCTAGCACCTCTGCATAGATAAATAAAAGAAATAAGTCACTTAAAGTAACTACTTGTTCAGAAATTAATCTAAAGATTTCAATACCAGTTGCATACAAAGTAGCTACTGCAATTATCATTAAAATAGACCTTTCAGAAAGATCTATAAAGTTTTGCCATATATTAATATTTTTTTTCATCTTTAGATTATATGTAACTTTTTGTAACTATAGAAATTTTATATATACATAAAATATATACTTCAGTGTGTAAAATATAAACATAAACGTTTATATTTAAAGATTGTTAATTTAGTAATAGGGAGAAATTATGAATAAATTAAACATGTTTTTTGTATTAATTTTTACTTTTAATATAAGCGCGGCGCCAGAAGGGGCCTTTAATACTCTTATGGTTAAAGCTAAAAATGTAGATGCTTATGTTGATTATATGAAAAATAATACCGGGCCGTTTGAAGCTATTGGTGCTGATATGGCGGGTGTTTGTGTTACTCGGTCAGGAAATGATTATAAAGGCCAAATGTTTGTATGGAATGCATTTCCATCTGTTGAGAAGGCATTAGCTGCCTCTGACTTATATGACCCAATGAATGCATCTGCAAGCTTTAATAAACTTAGAAAGGTCATGTATTCTGCTACATTTAAACCCATTAAGGAATTTGATCTTAAACCAGGATCAGAAAGATTATGGAGACTAAAACTTAATAATCCAAGAGCTTATGTTCAAAAGGTAACAGAATTAGAAATGGCAATGAATAAAGCAGGCCATGATATGAGAATAGGTGTTTTTGCGCCAATAGCTGGTGGCAAAGAAGAGACTGGGATGTATCACGTAAGAGCAGTAAGTAATACTGCTGCAGAAAGTGGTGCTGCTCTAGATGATTACTATGCAGGTGCAAAATGGGGAGATATTTGGAGAGAATCTCTAAAATATGTAGACGAGGTTGTTACTGACACAATGGAAAAATGCGAAATAATATATACAGCTAATTAGTATCGTAAAATTATTACTAAAGGGAGCTTAGCTCCCTTTTTTATTAAGAAGTTGAATCTAAAAGACTTAATTCCTCATCATTCATTTCAGCATCAATATCTTCAAATAAAAGACTAGATAAATATCTTTCCGCGGTATCAGCTAACATACAAAGTATCTTTGAGCCTTTTGGTGCTCTGTTAGCAACTTCCATAGCAACAGCAAAAGTTGATCCACCAGATATACCAGTAAGGATACCTTCATGTGCAGCTAATTTTTGAGACCATTTAATACCATCTGCTCCTGCAACAGGTACTATCTCATCTATAAACTCTTCATTAATAGATTCTTGAAGAACAAGGGGAATAAAATCAGTTGTCCACCCTTGGATTGGATGCGGCTGCCAATCAGGATGAGATTGAGCAGGAGCCCCATCATCTGTTCTCTCTTGTGGATTACCATTTATTAGAAGCGGCGCGACATCAGGTTCAGCCATTACAAGTTTAGTTTGAGGCATTTCTTTTTTAAGTGTTCTTGCAACTCCAGAGAATGTTCCACCAGTACCGTAGCCAGATACCCAATAATCTAAACCAGTATCTTTAAAATCATTAACTATCTCATTTCCGGTGGTTTTTTCATGAATATTTGCGTTAGCTTCATTTTCAAATTGTCTTGCATAAAACCAACCATTTTCATCAGCAAGTTTTTTTGCTTTGTTATATGCTCCAGAGCCAGCTTCAGCTGCTGGAGTTAACAGAACTTTTGCTCCTAAGAATCGCATCATTTTTCTTCTTTCTATTGAAGCACTTTCAGGCATTGTTATTACACATGGATAATTCTTAGATGCGCAAACAAATGCTAGCCCAATACCTGTATTTCCACTAGTTGCCTCAACTACGGTTTGGCCTGGTTTCAATGTGCCATTAGCCTCAGCTTCAGTGATAATGCTTAAAGCCAATCTATCTTTTACAGAGCTGGCAGGGTTAAAGAATTCTGCTTTCACATACAAATCAATTCCTTCAGGCGCTAAGTTATTAATTCTAATACTAGGCGTATTGCCTACTGTTTCTAGGATGCTGTTAAATTTCATATTAAATAGTTAAAAAAAATTGAGTTTATCATAAGCTTTAGTTTTAGGTATCCTCATCTGCTAAATTAAGAATAAAACTATATTCTTCAGCTATTTCTGTAAATTGATTCAACCTGCCGCTTAACCCTCCGTGACCACCAATTAGATTCATTTTCATGATAATAGTATTAGTTGATTGGTTGTATTCTCTCAATTTTGGTACATATTTAGCTGGTTCAAAATATTGAACTTGAGAATCATAAAGACTAGATGTAACAAATACAGAAGGGTAGTTATGTTTATCAATATTGTCATATGGTGAGTATTGCCTTATGTAGTTATATTCTTTTTTGATGGCAGGATTGCCCCATTCTCCATACTCAAATGTTGTAAGCGGTATTGATGGATCTGACATTGTTGTTAAAACATCAACGAATGGAACACCTGAAAGAATGCCTTTATATAATTCAGGTTCAAGGTTTATTATAGAACCCATTAACAAACCACCAGCACTACCTCCTCTTGCAAAAACCTTGCTTGAATCGCCTATATTCTTTTGGATGACTTCATTAACAGCATCATTAAAATCATTAAAAGTATTCATTTTATTTAAAACTCTACCTTGTTCATACCAATGTTTGCCCATCTCACCACCACCACGAATATTGACAATAGCAAAAATAAAACCTCTATCAACTAAAGGCAACAGACTAGACCTAAAGGTTGCATCAACATTAATTCCGTATGAGCCATAACCATAAAAGAGTATAGGTGCATTTTTTAAATCAGTTTTTTTATTAGAAAAAATTACTACAGGAACATTTGTATTATCCCTGCTTTTTATAAACAGTCTTTGGTCAATATAATTATTTGACTTGAATCCAACAATTTCCTTTTGCCATAATATATTAGATTTATTGGTTTTTAGATCGTAACTGTATATTGTTTCTGGACATGTAAGGCTTGAGTAGGAATAGTTAAAAACCTTAGAATCAGGCTCATTATTAAATGCTAATGAAACATCATATGCATTATCTTTAAAAATAACTTTCGAATATATTTTTGTATCAAGATTTAGAATAGATATCTCAGGTAACCCATTTTCTCTTATCCCTAATACAAGGTGTCCATCAAGATAATATAAATTATTTATAAATATAGTTTCACTTGATGGCACTACTTCATCCATCTTATTAATTGCTCTATCTAACTCACTATTCGAAAATAATACTTTAAAATTAGGCGCATCATGGTTAGATAAAACATAAAAACTATCACTATTAAGGTGTTCTAAATAATACAGATGGTCGTCAGATCTTTTAATAAAAAGTTTAGGTTCTAATAGTGGGGTTTTTATATCTATTAATCTAATCTCGTTAGAATTTGTTGAATCAATATTTATGTATATAAAATCTTTAGATTTAGATAAAGATAAAAATATATTAAATTCAAGATTTGTTTCTTTATATAAAAGGATATCTTCTGATGAGCATGAACCAACTTTGTGAGCATATACAGAATCTGATATCAGCGTTACCGCATCTTTTTTTGAATATATTAAATACTCGTTATTTTTACTCCAAATAGGCTTACCCGATGTTGACTCGACCGTATCATCGAGCAAAGTCATAGTTTCAGCATTAAGGACTTTAATAGTAAATTCTCTTCTGCCGTTATTATCCTCACTATATGCAAGATATTTATTATTTGGAGAAGGAGATATTGATTGAATAGAATAATATTCCTGACGCATCAATTTAATATTTGCATCTATCAGCATTTCTTCATTTTTACCTTCAGTTTTTCTAAAATATCTCGGTAGTTGTTCACTTTTCTTTATTTTTTGATAGTACTTAAATCCATAATTAATTTGTCCATATGAAGATTCCTCGTTAGGTATTTGGTCTATGAGCTCATTTGTTATTTCAGTTGAGTAGGGGTGTTTACTGTTAAACCAACTTTCAGCATAAGCATTTTCAGCTTTAAGATAATCAAGTACATGGGAATCTGACCTGGTGTCATCTCTTAACCAATAATAGTTATCAGTTCTTACGTCACCATGCTGTTCTAATACATGTGGTATTTTTTTTGGTTTTGGTGGGTTGTTGGTCATAGTTTTTATAAGTTATTATCTCTTTAGTTAAATAAATATTTATTACATTTTAATAAGGTAAAAATTTTAATGCCATACTTAATAGGTCTATTATTAATAATAATATCTGCATATACAGGCTCTGCATTTATTTCTTTATTACTTGGGGTTGTCTTTGCCTATAGTTTCAATCTATCTGAACAATTTATTACTAAATCAATAGGATCAAAACTAATTCAATTAGGAATTATATTATTAGCATTTTCCATTCCTCTGTATGATGCATATGAGCTAACACGTACATTTCTTCCATCAATATCTGTATTTGTAATTTTAATTTTTATACTCGGTTTATTGCTTGGAAGATTTCTAAAGGTGGATAAAAATCAAACTATTCTAATAGCTTCTGGCACCGCAATTTGTGGAGCAACAGCAATTGCAGCAATCGCTCCTATATTGAAAGCCAAACCTAAGATAATAATTGCATCAATATCGTTGGTTTTTTTATTAAATGCATTTGGGTTAATAGCCTTTCCTCTATTAGCAACATATTTAAATATGTCACAAGATTTTTTTGGAGCTTGGGCTGCATTGGCAATTCATGATACCGCATCTGTTGTTGGTGCTGCTATGACATATGGACAAGATTCAGTTGAGATGGCAACAACTATAAAATTAACAAGAACTTTATGGTTAATACCTTTAATGGTTGTACTTTCCATCTCGTATAACAAAAAAACTATGCTCAAATTACCTATATTTGTGTCTATTTTTATTTGTACATTAATTTTAAGTAACTATTTAGTACTTACGGATACAGTAGATAATCTTATTAAAGCTATTAGTAGCATATGCTTGTTCACTGGCCTTTTTTGTATTGGCACTTCAATAGATAAGGAATCAATAAAAATATTTGATAAAAAATTAATTACTTTGGCTATTAGCTTATGGATGATTGCCATTTTAATATCTTATATATTAGTATCTTATTTAATATAAATTTAAATAGTAATTATGAAAAATAACCTCGAATCACATATAGAAAAAAATAAAAACATTCTGATTTATGTTGATGGCAAATTGATGTCCAGGGATGAAGCAAAAGTTTCTGTTTATGATAGTGGTTTTATGATGGGCGATGGTGTGTGGGAGGGTATTAGACTTTATAACAATAAGTGGCTTTTTTTAGATGAGCATATCCATAGATTATATGAGGGCGCAAAAGCAATTGACCTTGATATAAACCTGACAAAAGATCAGTTAAAAAATGCTCTTTTTGATACTCAAAAAATTAATAAAATGATTGATAGGGCGCATGCACGAGTAATGATAACTCGAGGTATAAAGAGTAAACCTTTTCAACGTCCTTCTTACTCGCTTGATGGGCCTACGATAGTCATCATTATGGAGCACTCAGAAGATAATATTAAAAGAGAACCAATTACTCTTGCTACCGTTTCTCAAATAAGAGGGAATCCAATGGTACAAGATCCTAAGCTTAATAGTCATTCAAAATTGAATTGTATTTTAGCTTGCATACAGGCTGAAAAAGCAGGAGCTGATGAAGCATTAATGCTAGATCCATTAGGTTTTGTTAGTACTACTAACTCATGCAATTTCTTTATAGTAAAAGGGAGTGAGGTTTGGACGAGTACCGGTGATTATTGTATGAATGGTATAACCAGAAAAAAAATTATTGAAATATGTAAATTAAATCAAATTAGTATTTATGAAAAAAACTTTTCTCTAGTTGATGTTTATTCTGCAGATGAGGCATTTATAACTGGTACTTTAGGCTCGTTGGTTTCTGTTAAGTCTATTGATGGAAGGTTAATCGAAAATAAAAATAATTATTCTATGACTGAAAAGCTTCTTAAATTATATGAAGAGTTAACTCAAAGTGACTGATAGGGTTAATATTGCAATGTGGTCTGGACCACGGAATCTTTCTACTGCTTTGATGAGGAGCTTTGGAAATAGGAAGGATGTTTTAGAGGTTTATGATGAACCATTCTATGCTGCATATTTAAAGACAACAAACAAACAACATCCAATGTTTCAAGAAGTCCTTGACTCACAAGAGCAAAATTACAATTTAGTAGTTAAAAATTGTATTAGCCAAGAAGGTACTGGTATTTGCTATCAAAAACATATGGTTCATCATCTCTTACCTAGTTTCGATTTAGATTGGGTTTTACTATCTAAAAATTGCTTCCTTATTAGAAAGCCAGAAGATGTTATATCTAGCTTTCTTAATAAATGGCCAATTGCAACGTTTGAAGATTTTGGGTTTAAAGAACAATTAAACCTTTATAATTTTATTAAAAAAAAGTCTGAAAAAGAACCAATAGTTGTTGATGCTAATGACTTGAGAAAAGATCCAAAAAAAACATTAAAAAAGCTTTGTGAATCTTTGAGAATAAAGTGGGATAGCTCTATGTTAAGTTGGACTCCAGGTTTAAAGAGTTATGATGGGGTATGGGCAAAACACTGGTATCCATCGGTGATGTCTTCTGATTCATTTAAACCTTTATCTAATACTAAAAAGACTTACAACCAGAATATTATGAATTATGCACATATGGCACAAGATTATTATGAAGAATTGTATCAATATAAAATCTAACCAAAATGCTAAGCTATATAAACTACAGGGAGAAAAAATGAAAAAATTTTATATCACATGCCTAATATTTATATCCACCTTGATTGCTGCTGAAGTTGATTCAACAACTGATCAGTGCGAGGCAACAAATGATATTACAACTGAGAAGGTATTTACAAAAGACTTTAGCGGGACCTTTAATGGCCAAAAACTTAATTATACGGCGAGCTTAAAGGAAAAAATTCTTTATGAAAAAGATAACCCCAAAGCGGAGTTAGCATCTTTTTATTATTCTGAATATATAGTTAGTAGTGATGAGAACAGGCCGATAATGTTTATATTTAATGGTGGTCCTGGTTCAGCTTCGCTATGGCTCCATATGGGAGTTCTTGGTCCGAAGATAGTTAAAGTTCCAAGCGATGCTTCTGATGACGGATCTCCCCCTTACAATATTATTGATAATAACCTATCTCCATTAAGTGAAACTGATATGGTCTTTATTGATCCAATTGGAACTGGGTATAGTAGGGCACTTGGCTGTCATGATGGTGAAGAATTTTGGGGAGTTAATGAAGATCCAAAAATAATTGCTGAATTTATAAGAAGGTGGATAACGGATAATAAGCGCTGGAATTCTCCAAGATATATATTAGGTGAGAGTTATGGAGGTATCAGAGGCCCTTTGCTGGTATCTGAGCTAAGGTCAGGTGACATTACACCAATAGAAATAAATGGCTTATTAATGGTTGCTCCTGCCTCAGACTATCAATATTTAGTTTTTCATCCTGGAAACAATAGTCCTCATTATGGTTTTTTTCCATCTTATGCAGCAACTGCTTATTATCACGGCAAGGTTAAAACAGAGAAATCACTTGCTGACTTTTATAATGAGTCTAAAAAATTTAGTTTAGAGGAGTATGGCCCAGCCTTACTTAAAGGTTCTCGCATAAGTTTAGATGAAAAAAATAATTTAATTAAGAAATATGCTTCATTTACTGGCTTGTCTGAAAGGTTTGTAGAAGACTTTAATTTACGCATAGACCCTTCTAGTTTTAGAAAAGAGCTTCTGAGAGATGAGGGTTTCTCAGTTGGGCGTTTAGACTCTAGATATAAAAAACCTGATTATATGTCTGGGGGACAGAATTCTGATACAGATGTTTCTAGTGAAGGTTTTATGTCAGCATATGTTTCTGCTATGCATACTTGGTTTGCTGAGATTGGTGTTGAAATGAAAATGTTATATCAAAGTGGTGACTCTGATGTTTATTTGGGTTGGAAGCATCCACAGAGATGGAAGGGTAATGATTTTGGTTATGTTAATACTGTTCCTCATATAGCTAGAGCGCAAAGATATAATAAAGATTTTAAAGTTTATGTATCATGTGGACTTTACGACCTTGCTACTCCATGCTTTACAGCTGAAAATTTTATGAATGATAATTCAGTTGATATGAGTAGGGTTGTTTTTTCTGAATTTGAAGCAGGTCATATGATGTATAACCATCAACCATCATTTGATAGATTTTTAAAAGAGGTTAATGAATTTATATCTAAATAAATTTTTTAATTCAATGAAGACTATTACACAAGGCAATTAATTATGTATGGTAATTTTAAATCTCACTTAGCAAATCAACTTAACCAAATTTATGACGATGGTTTGTATAAAACTGAGCGAGAAATAACTACTCCTCAGGGCTCAATTGTAAATACGATAGAGGTAAATAATTTAATTAATCTTTGTGCTAATAACTATCTTGGTCTTGCTGAGAACCTTCATATAAAAGAAGCTGCAAAAAGAGGTTTAGATGATTGGGGTTATGGAATGGCCTCTGTTAGATTTATTTGCGGTACTCAAACTTTACATAAAGAATTAGAAAATAAATTAAGTAAATTCGTTGGTATGGAAGACACTATTCTTTACCCATCATGTTTTGATGCAAATGCTGGTCTATATGAGACTATTTTAAGTAGTGATGATGCGGTGATATCTGATTCGCTAAATCATGCCAGTATTATAGATGGCATTAGGCTTTGCAAAGCATCTCGTTATCGTTATAAAAATAATGATATGGATGATCTAGAGGTTCAATTAAAAGCAGCCGTTTTAAATGGAGCTCGTTATAAATTAATAACAACTGATGGCGTTTTCTCAATGGATGGAACGATTGCAAAACTTGATAAAATTTGTGAACTTGCTGAAAAATATGATGCATTGGTGCACTTTGATGATTGCCATGCAACAGGGTTCATAGGAGATACAGGCCGTGGAACTCATGAATATCATAAATGCATGGACAAGGTTGATATTATTACAGGAACGCTTGGAAAGGCACTAGGAGGAGCGAGTGGGGGCTATACAAGTGCTCATAGTGAAATTGTTAATCTACTTCGTCAAAGATCAAGACCATATCTATTTTCCAACACAGTTGCACCACCAGTAGTAGCTGGAGCAATTAAAGCTATTGATTTGGTTGAAACTTCAATTAATCTCCAGACAAAACTTAAAGAAAATACAAAATATTTTCGTAATGGCTTAGAGAAACTTGGCTTTAATTTACTTCCAGGAGAACACCCAATCATTCCAATAATGATAGGTGATGCTTCGTTGGCAGCAAAATTTGCTGCAGAAATGTTAAATAATGGTGTTTATGTGATCGCTTTTTCATATCCAGTTGTTGCAAAAGGAATGGCACGAATAAGAACTCAAATGTCAGCATCATTTTCAAAAGAAGATTTAGATTCTGCTCTTCATTCATTTGCATTAGCTAAGGATAAAATTCTATGAAAGCATTAATAAAAAAAGAAGCATCACCAGGCCTTTGGCTTGAGGATGTTGCTATGCCAGAGATAGGCATTAATGATGTCCTAATTAAAATTAAACGAACTGCTATTTGTGGTACTGATCTTCATATTTATAACTGGGACAAGTGGGCACAAGATACAATTTCAACACCAATGATAATAGGTCATGAATTTGTTGGTGAGATCGTAGAAATTGGATCTAATGTCAATGATTTCTCAATAGGGCAAATTGTTTCAGGAGAAGGGCATGTTGTTTGTGGAAGATGTAGAAATTGTCTAGCTGGAAGGCGTCATCTCTGCGCCGATAATAGTGGTGTAGGAGTTAATAGAAATGGTGCCTTTGCTGAATATCTTGCTTTACCTATGTCTAATGTTTGGGTTCACAAGCCATCTATTGATTTAGATGTAGCATCTTTATTTGATCCCCTTGGTAATGCAGTTCATACAGCTCTTCAGTTTGATTTACTTGGTGAAGATGTCCTTATTACAGGTGCTGGACCAATAGGGGCCATGGCCGCTGCAGTATGTAAGCATGCCGGCGCACGACATGTCGTAATAACAGATATAAACCCTTATCGTCTATCCTTAGCAAAAACATTAGGAGCAACACACACTATAGATGTTACAACTGAACAACTAGCCGATGTTCAAAAAAATTTAGGAATGACTGAGGGGTTTGATGTTGGTTTGGAGATGTCTGGCAATCCGTCAGCGTTCAGGGACCTATTAGCAAACATGTGTCATGGAGGAAAGGTTGGGATTCTAGGTATTCCATCAGAAGAAATGGCAATAGATTGGAGTGTAGTTATTTTTAATATGCTGACATTAAAAGGTATTTATGGTCGTGAAATGTATGAAACTTGGTACAAAATGTCAGTTATGATTGAATCTGGCTTAGATATAGGAAAGGTTATAACTCACCGCTTGAACTACACTGATTTCCAAGAAGGTTTTGATTTGATGAACTCAGGTAAAGCCGGCAAAATTATACTAAACTGGGACTAGGAACTAGCATATGAATTCAGAAACTATCGTTTTAATTGTCCAGGTAATAGCTGCCTTTGGTGTAGTTGTCTCGGTTATATATCTTGGTATACAAATACATCAACAAAATGAAATCACAAAGGCTCAATTTGGCCATTCTTTAACCCAAAGACAATATGATAGATTTTTTCAAACAACCAAAGATCATGAGTTTTCAAACTTTCTTGCTAAAGATTGGGCTTCAGATGATTTAACTCATACTGATAGATGGAGAATCAATCACTTTGTAATGACATGTCTTGTAGATGTATTTGATGTCTATGACAAGGTACAAAAAGGTTTTGTTGATGACTCTCATCTAAAATCTAGAATTTCAGCACTTAGATTGGGTGTTATGAAGACTGAGCAGGGTAAAAGTGTTTGGAATTTCATGAAAATTAATAGATCTAAAGAGTTTGTAAAATGGTTTGAGCATGAAATTTACGAAAAAGAAATATATTCAGACCCAGAAAGAGATCAGAAGTTAGAAGGAATGAATATCATTAGAAAATAAAAAAGGGCCCTAAGGCCCTCATTTATATATTTAATGGCTACTATTCTTTTGTCCAAACAAGAGCTAATTGGAAAACAAGAACAAACAAAACAAATATTTTTTGAACTGGGCCACCAATAATCATTGGATTAGATAGGTAAGCAGTCATTCTTTCTCCAGATGCAGCTCCAATATCCACTAAAGAAGAAGCAGAAGAGGCTAAAATTGAACCACCAATCATATTTGTTTGACTCATGAATAGTGCGACAAATACACAAAATATAGATGTGAATGCCTTACCAGCCATATTTGTATTTGGGTTACTTCTTACATTGTTGCACATTCTGAAAGCTAACCATGTCATTAAAACCATTCCAACAAAGTACATAGCATTTTGAATAAATCCAACATGCATAATATTTAATATTTGATATTCAGTCATTATTTTCTCCCTATTAATAAAATAAATGACTTTATTTATATCATATATAGAGTAGTAGGGTCTAATGGAAATATATACTACTTCGCATAATATATATTATGTTCAATTATATAGGTTGATTATGTTTTATAATAAATCTATTGGTATCAGTTAATTGATACTGTTTAGATTTGATATTACTTACGTACATGAATTTTGCTTCAATTTGGTTGGAATCTATAGCTAACTTAACAAAACCTTTACCTGAACCATTTGTCCACTTCAGGTTTTCATTTTGCTTTATAAAGCCTTGATCAATATCGTTGGTTATACTTTTAAATAGATCAACGGAATTTGGCGATGATATTGAAGGTGCTGCAATCTCTACACCAATAAAATTTTGACTATCACCGAACAAATTTGATATCCATGAGTTATGTGTATCTCCTGTAAGAACGATACCAGATTGTGCTTTAGAAAGTATTTTAAGTAACTTGTTTCTTTCTTTTGGATAACCATCCCATGAATCAGTATTGTAAGGAATATCCATTCCTCCAATTTTTAAGTATTTATGAAGGAATTTAGGAAAAGAATTTTTATCTAACTCAGAAAATATTTTAGGTAATACTGTTGGTGAAAGGAGAATTTGTTGCCCAATAACCGACCATTTAAATTTATTATTAATATTTTTATCAAGCCATTTAAATTGTTCGGCACCTACTAGATTTCTTTTCTTTTGAAGGTCTTTCATATATTGTTTTTTATTAAATTCATTGTCTTTAAAGTAATTATCAAAATTTAATTGTTTGTCTCTATATATAGATCTTGTATCTAGCATTAATAATTGAAATAAAGACCCTATTTCAAACTTTCTCCATATTTTTAATTTTGAATTTGATTCTCTAATTGGCATCCATTCATAGTAGGCTTTTAATGCATTGGCCTTTCTTGTTGAAAAATACCCTTCATCATATGTATGGTTTTCAGCTCCATTTTTCCATGAATCATTAGCAAACTCATGATCATCCCAAACTGGAATCATTGGTTTTTTTGAATGCAATAATTGGAGGTCTTCATCAGTTTTATAAAGCGCATGGCGTTTTCTATAATCATCTAGGCTAACAATCTCAGTAATTGGATCAACCACCCTATTAAGTCTTTTAGCATCCTCTGTGGCATATCCATCTTCACCATACTCATATAAATAGTCTCCTAAATGCAAAACTACATCAATATCACTATCAAGAGCTATCTCTCTATATGCATTAAAAAAACCAGCTGGATAATTAGAGCAACTACAAAAAGCTAAATTAAATTTATCAGGGTTTGAGATTGGTAAAGTCTTGGTAGTCCCAATTGGAGAAAAGATATTATTTACAATAAAACGATAATAAATAGGTTCAGCATTATATTTTAATGGAATTTTTGCATCAATTTTTACAGTAAAATCTTTATAAGAATGTGTTCTTGTTAATCCTTTATCAATTATATTTGAGAAGTCTTCTTTATTAGATATTTGCCAATTAACATTAATTTTTTTATTAGTATTTTTTGTAATTTTTGTCCAGATTATTACCCTATCATGAGTTGGGTCGCCGCTAGCAACACCATGATTAAATAATACTTTTTCATTATTATCCTGTGATAAGAGCCTTGTATTAAATACTGATACGGTCAGCCCTAATAATTTAATAAAAAATCTTCTTTGCATAAGAAGAAATATATCACCCAACTAGACTTAAATGTTAACTATTTATAGTAGCTAATTAAAGATTATTTTTTACTTTGACTTATGTCCTGCTGTTAAATTAGATGATTCAATACCCGCAATAGCACAGATTTCATCTTGATCAGAAACATCGCCTGTAACACCAACGGCACCGATATTCTTACCATCTTTTTGAATCAACATTCCACCAGGTGTTGGAACAAGCTTGCCGCCTGCCATTGTTTGCATTCCAGTAACTGCTGGGGCTAATCGTGGCTGTCCTTCAAAAACATCTCTCAATGTATTAGATGAAACGTTAAAAGCTAAGCATGTCCATGCTTTTGCATATGCAATATCAGATCTTATTAGTCCTGAGCCCTCTTCTGATAAAGACGCCCTAACCACACCTGCTACATCAACAACAGTTACAGTTAATGGCATTAAATTTAACTCTCGACCTTTTTTTAATGATTCTTTGCAAATATTTAATGCTTCATCTAAGTTAATTTCACCTGGGTTAATTATCATAATACTGTCCTATGTTTAATTTATATTAATGATTATATAACTATATGAACCCCCTATTAGCAGAAATATAGTTTAAAATGTGACCATGTCAAAAGAAGATAATCTAGAGTTTGAAGGAGAAGTTATTGAAACTCTTCCTAATACAAAATTTAAAGTTAAATTAGAAAATGATCATGTGATTACTGCTCATATTTCAGGAAAAATGAGAAAACATTACATCAGAATATTAACTGGAGATAAGGTTAAAGTTGAAATGACGCCTTATGACTTATCTGTAGGAAGAATTACTTTTAGAGGAAGATAGTCTAGACTTTAACTTTCTTTTTCACTTCGCTGAACTTTAAACTTCCATTCTTAATATCCAGGCTAATTTGACCACCGGATTTTAAGTTACCAAACAATAACTTATCCACTAATGGCTTTTTAATGTTTTTGGATATGAACCTTTCCATTGGTCTAGCGCCCATTTCTTTATCGTAACCATTGTCTGCAATCCAATTAATAACATTGTCAGAAACGATAATTTCAACATTTCTTTTATCTAATTGTGCTTGGAGTTTTGTTAAGAACTTATCAACGATAGATAATATTATTGTTTTATCAAGATAGTTAAACTGAATAGTTTCATCCAATCTATTTCTAAATTCTGGTGAAAATAACTTATTTAAGGAATTCATAGCATCAGATTCATTGGAGGTTGAGCTAAATCCTATATTTCTTCTACCTAAGAGCTCGGCACCAATATTGGTTGTCATAATCAAAATAACGTTTCTAAAATCAGCTTTTCTGCCATTATTGTCTGTTAATACGCCAGCATCCATAACCTGTAATAATATATTGAATATATCAGGATGCGCTTTCTCTATTTCATCCAATAGAAGCACACAATGAGGAGATTTAACTATTGCTTCAGTTAATAACCCGCCTTGATCAAAACCAACATAACCTGGAGGTGCACCTATAAGTCTTGAAACAGTATGTCTTTCCATGTACTCACTCATATCAAAACGAACAAGATCAATGCCCATAATGTCAGCCAGTTGATTTGATATTTCAGTCTTTCCTACACCTGTTGGTCCTGTAAATAAAAATGAGCCTATAGTTTTATTGTCGTCCCTTAAACCAACCCTGGAGAGCTTAATTGCGTTGGATAAAGTTTCAACAGCAGCATCTTGACCAAATATTACACGCTTCAAGCTTTCTTCTATATTTTTAAGGTTCTTTTTATCAGCAGCTGTAATGCTTTGTTCTGGAATCTTTGTTATTTTAGATATAGTTTTTTCTATATGTGATTGATTTACAGTAATTTTTTTAGAATTCTTCCTGGTAATATTGAGCATAGCTCCTGTCTCATCAATAACATCTATTGCTTTATCTGGTAAAAATCTATCATTAATATATTTAGAGGATAGATCAATTGATGTTTTTATGGCCTCGTTAGAAAAATTAACGTTATGATAATCTTCATAGATTGACTTTATGCCATCTAAAATTTCAACACACTCATCATAATTTGGTTCAAGGACATCTACTTTTTGAAACCTTCTTGATAGCGCCTGATTTTGATCGAATATGCCTCTATATTCTTGAAAAGTTGTAGAACCTATACATCTAATCTGACCTTTACCTAGAGCAGGTTTTAGTAAGTTAGAAACATCCATGGACCCACCTGATGCTGAGCCTGCTCCAATAATGGTATGTATTTCGTCTATAAATAGAACGGGCTTATCTTCTTTATCTAAAAATTTTAAAACTTCCTTTAAACGTTTTTCAAAGTCACCCCTATATTTTGTGCCAGCAATTAATGCTGCAATATCTAGTGCATATATGGTTGAATTACTTAGAATTTTAGGAACTTTGTTATTTACAATAAGATAGGACAATCCTTCTGCTATGGCTGTCTTTCCTACACCGGATTCACCGACTAAAAGAGGGTTGTTTTTAGTTCGTCTTGATAGAATTTGAACAATTCTTTCAACCTCTTTTGTTCTTCCAATTAATTTATCAATTTTGCCCTCTTCAACCTGACTATTAAGATTTATTAAATAAGAACTTTCTTTCTTTGCTTTTATAGGATCTGATTCTGATTGCTCCTCATTTACAGATTCTTCAGTAGTTGTTTTTTCAGGACTGCCGTGAGAAATATGAGTAACAACATCTAGTCTATTAATGTTATTTTTATTTAGTAGATAAACAGACCGTGATTCTTTTTCAGAAAAAATTGCTACAAGTATATTTATTGGCTTTACCACGCCCTTTCCAGATGATTGAATATGAAAAACAGCTCTTTGAAGAACTCTTTGAAAACCTAGTGTTGGTTGAACGGCTTTTTGTGCATCGGTTCTGAGTATGCTTGTTTGTTTTAGATGGTCATTAAGACTTTCTTTTAATGACTCTATTTGAATATCTTTAGACTCAATAAAATCTTTTACATCATAATCATTCAAGATCATCAAAAATAAATGTTCAACAGTAAGGTATTGAATATTTATCTCTTGAGCCTGATCAAAAAGACTCGCAATTGAAATTTCTAATTCTTTGCTAAACATACTAATCCGTTAAAGGTTCTATTTCACTCAGTAGAGGATGATTGTGATGTTTTGCCATCTCGTTAACCTCATATGACATCATCTCAGCTATCTCTTTAGAAAATATACCACAAACTCCCATACCTTTAGTATGAACCGCCATCATTATTTGAGTTGATTGTTCATGGGTGTGGTTAAAGACTGTTTGAAGGACATAAACAACAAACTCCATAGGAGTATAGTCATCATTAAGAAGTAATACTTGATATAGAGGTGGTTCTTTGACTTCTGGGTCCTGCTCTAATACAGATGACCCATAATCATTATCGTTATCTATCTCTTCTATAGAAAGATTGATCATTACATCCTTTTAATCATCTCATCTGCAAAACCAGAACACGAGACAAGATCAGCGCCATCCATCATTCTTTCAAAATCATATGTGACTTTTTTGGCTCCGATAGTTCTTTCCATTGAACTAATAATTAAATCTGCAGCTTCAACCCACCCCATGTGTCTAAGCATCATTTCTGCTGATAGTATTAAACTTCCAGGATTGACTTTATCTTGACCTGCGTATTTTGGAGCTGTTCCATGAGTTGCTTCAAAAACAGCATAATCATCTGAAAGATTTGCACCAGGCGCTATACCAATACCACCAACACAAGCTGCAAGGGCGTCAGATATATAATCACCATTAAGGTTCATAGTAGCAATTACATCGTAATCTTTTGGTCTTAGAAGAATTTGCTGAAGAAAAGCATCACAAATTACATCATTTATAACTATAGACTTTCCAGTATTTGGATTTTTAATAACCTGCCATGGACCTCCATCTAAATCTTCTGCCTCATAACTAGATTTTGATAATTCATAACCCCAGTCTCTGAAAGCACCTTCTGTATATTTCATAATATTACCTTTATGAACAAGTGTTACAGAGGACCTATCATTTTCTATTGCATAGTCTATAGCTTTCTTAACTAATCTCTCTGTTCCTTCTTTTGATATTGGTTTTACACCTAACCCAACTGTATCCGGGAAACGTATTTTTGATATAGCAAAGTCATCCTGAAGAACACTAACCATTTTCTTGGCTTCGTCAGAACCTGCCTGAAATTCAATGCCGCAGTAGATATCTTCTGAATTTTCTCTAAAAATAACCATATCTGTGTCTTGTGGTCTTTTAACTGGAGATGGTACTCCATCAAAATATCTAATCGGTCTTAGACATACATATAAATCAAGGATTTGTCTTAGCGATACATTTAATGATCTTATGCCTCCTCCAATTGGAGTTGTTAGTGGTCCTTTAATACTAACGACATACTCTCTTAGCGCCTCAATGGTTTCATCAGGAAGCCATGTATCTTCTGAATATATAGTTGTAGATTTTTCACCACAATAAACCTCCATCCACTCAATCTTTCTTTCACCCTCATAAGCAACCTTTACAGCGTTATCTACAACTTTTAACATTGCAGGTGTAATATCAACCCCAATCCCGTCACCTTCTATAAATGGAATAATTGGATTGTTTGGTACATTTATTTGACCGTCAGTTATAGTAATCTTTGATCCTGACTCTGGTTCTTTAATTTTATCGAATTTCATTTACTTATTGACCTCTGTATTAAGATTTTAGCTTCCAAATCGGTCATAATTATACTCTTAATTAATTTAATATAATACTTAGATAAGATAAGAAATATGCAAAATAAGACTGTAGTAGTTGGAATGTCAGGTGGAGTTGATTCATCTGTTTCCGCATATCTATTAAAACAACAAGGGTATGATGTAAAAGCTTTATTTATGCAAAATTGGCAAAGCGAACCTGGAGAAATATGCACATCAGAAATTGATTTTAAAGATGCATCAGAAGTTTGTGATAAGTTAGGTATCCCGCTTCATAGGGCAAACTTTTCAGATGAATATTGGGAGAGAGTATTTACTAATTTTTTAAGTGAGCATGAAAAAGGCAGAACACCAAACCCAGACATTCTTTGTAATAGAGAAATAAAATTTAAATCTTTTTTAGAATATGCTTTTAAAATTGGAGCAGATTTTATTGCAACCGGTCACTACGCCAAAATAATAGATAAAGATGGAGCAAAATTTCTATCTAGAGCTAAAGATGCATTTAAGGACCAAACTTATTTCCTTCACGAGGTCAATGAAACAGAATTTAATAAATGTATTTTTCCACTTGCAGATTTAAATAAAAATGAAGTGAGGGATATTGCATTGAGAGAGGGTCTAATTACAGCTGATAAAAAAGATTCAGTTGGAATATGTTTTGTTGGTGAGAGAAACTTGAAAGACTTCTTAAATAGATTTATAGATTTTTCTAAGGGGCCTATAAAGAATGAAAATGGTAAAATAATTGGTGAGCATCATGGCTCAATTCTTTATACAGAAGGCCAAAGGCAAGGCCTTCAAATTGGAGGTGTTAAGGGTGCTGATGAGTTGCCATGGTACGTTTTCAAAAAAGACATCAAAAAAAATGAAATTCATGTGTGTCAGGGAGTTGATAATCATCTATTAATGAATGATGGTTTATTTGTCGAGTCAATAAACTGGATCAATAAAATAGATTATCAGCTACCTTTAACCTGTGAAGTTCAGGTAAGGCATCAGCATACCCCTGTTAAATGTCTTGTTGATGAACAATCAAACAGAATAGTAATTAAATTTGATAAACAAATTAGGGCTATTGCGCCAGGTCAATCCGCAGTTCTCTATAAAGATAATATCTGCCTCGGCGGCGGGATAATTGAAGAAACTTTTTAAAATAAAATTTAAAGGATGATAAAATAAATTATGAAATATGATCATGACAATATCTCACCACTGGATAATAGGTATGCCAATAAAATATCTCAATTTAGAAATAATTTTAGTGAGTCTGCTTTAATAAAAATAAGATTTGAAATTGAAATCGAATGGCTTTTATTTTTATGCACAAAATTATCAAAATCGTTTAAACCACTAAGTAACGAATCTATAAAAAAAATAAATAGTTTTAAAAGTAATTTTGATGATAAATATGTTCTTCAGATTAAAAAAATTGAATCTACAACTAATCATGATGTTAAGGCTGTTGAATATTTTATTGCTGATCATTTCAATAAAGATAAGGTATTAAGCAAGTATGTCCATTTAATACATTTTGGCTTAACTAGTGAGGATATTAACTCTCTAAGTTATGCATGCTTAATTAAAAACGGTATTTCATTATTTGTAAATGAGAGTCTAAATACAAACAAAACGTTGCTCAAATATACAAAAAATTGGTCTAATATATCTTTTCTTGCAAGAACACATGGTCAGGCAGCATCTCCATCTACCCTAGGTAAGGAATTTAAAGTTTTCTCAGCGAGGCTTTCTAGGGAAATACAAATATTGAAAGCTATTAAACCGCTGGCAAAATTTAGTGGCGCTACTGGAAATTTTCATACATTCGATATAGTTAATTCCTCGATTGATTGGCCAAAAGCGAATAAGAGATTTTTAAAACAATTTGGTATTGAGCAAAATCTATACACAACTCAAATTGAACCTCATGATTGGATAGCCGAAACTTCTCATTCAATCGTTAGAATAAATAATATTCTTACGGATTTATCTCAAGATTGTTGGATGTATATATCTAATGATATTTTTAAACTAAAACTAAACAAGAATGAAGTGGGTTCTTCAACAATGCCACACAAAGTAAATCCAATAGATTTTGAAAATGCTGAAGGTAATTTTGGTATTTCCTCAGCTTTATTTGAATTCTTTGCAAATAAATTAACTAAATCACGACATCAAAGAGACCTATCAGATTCAACAGTTTTAAGAAATATTGGGTTAGGTTTTGGCTATTCATCTTTGGCTTTAAGTTCTACAAATAAGGGTTTAAGCAAAATAACACCAAACATTTCAAGTATAAAAAATGAATTAGATGATAATTGGGAGGTTCTCACAGAGGCAGTGCAAACACTTATGCGGTATGAAGGTATTCCTGACGCTTATGAGCAACTTAAAAAGCTCTCTAGAGGAAGTAAGTTAACTCAAGACTCCTACATTGATTTTATTGAAAACCTTGATATATCAAATGTCTCTAAAACCAAGCTGTTAGCATTAACACCATCAACCTATATTGGCATAGCCCCTACTTTATCTAAATAGATTAATTTTGCTATTTTTTGTAGTAAAGCTACATATTTTTAGTTGGATAAAGCCCTATCTTATAGGCATATTAAATATTAATTGACAGTTAGTTAGTTATATTATCTACTTCACTACATAATATTAATTTCAGAGACTATTATGACAAACCACACGAACCATTTTAATAATGCATCTAGCATTCCAGATATGAATACTCCTAATTGGGATGCCATAAATCCAGAATATGTTGCTCGCATGAGAATGCAAAATAAATTCCAAACCGGTATTGATATTGCAAAATATACAGCTGGCATTATGCGTAGAGATATGGATTCATATGATAGTGATACGTCTGCTTATACACAGTCATTAGGTTGTTGGCATGGTTTTATTGGTCAGCAAAAAATGATTTCTATCAAAAAACATTTTGAAACAACTGATAAAAAATATCTTTATCTATCAGGCTGGATGGTAGCGGCATTAAGATCAGAGTTTGGACCTTTGCCTGATCAATCAATGCATGAGAAGACATCTGTAGCAAGTCTTATTGCTGAACTGTATCAATTTTTACGACAGGCTGATGCAAGAGAGCTTGGTGGTTTATACAGACAGCTTGATTCCTCTGAAGGACAAGAAAAGTTAGAAATACAAAACAAAATTGATAACTTTCAAACACATGTTGTTCCAATTATTGCAGATATTGATGCTGGATTTGGTAATGAGGAAGCAACATATTTAATGGCAAAACAAATGATTGAGGCTGGGGCTTGCTGTATTCAGATTGAAAATCAAGTATCAGATGAAAAACAATGCGGACATCAGGATGGAAAGGTTACTGTTCCTCATGCTGATTTCTTGGCTAAGATTAATGCAGTAAGATATGCGTTTCTTGAATTGGGTGTGGATGATGGTGTTATTGTTGCAAGAACAGATTCACTAGGCGCTGGCCTAACTAAGCAGATAGCTGTAACAAGTGAAAAAGGTGATTTAGGTGATCAATATAACTCTTTCCTAGATGTAGATGAGATTACACCAGAAACAATGAATCATGGTGATGTGATGATTAGTCAAGATGGAAAAATTGTAAGACCAAAACGACTACCAAGTAACTTGTATCAATTTAAAGCAGGCACAGGCGAAGCTAGATGTATTTTAGATTCTATTACTAGTCTACAAAATGGTGCTGATCTTATATGGATAGAAACTGAAAAGCCTCACATTGGACAAATTGGAGCAATGATGGATGAGATAAAAAAAGTAGTTCCTAATGCAAAACTTGTTTATAACAATAGTCCATCCTTTAACTGGACTCTTAATTTTAGACAACAAGTATTTGATACTATGTCTGATGAAGGTAAAGATGTTTCATCTTACAATAGAGATGATTTAATGAATGAAAGCTATGACTCTTCTGATCTAGCTATAGAGGCTGACAATAAAATAAGAACTTTCCAAGCTGATGCTGCAAGAGAAGCAGGGATATTTCATCATTTAATAACATTACCTACATATCATACAGCTGCCTTATCTACAGATAATCTAGCCAAAGAATACTTTGGAGATAATGGAATGCTTGGTTATGTTGCTGGAGTGCAAAGAAAAGAAATTAGAGAAGGTATAGCATGCGTTAAGCATCAAAATATGTCAGGGTCTGATATGGGCGATGACCATAAAGAGTATTTTGCAGGTGATGCAGCTTTAAAAGCTGCTGGTGAAGACAATACTATGAATCAGTTCTGATCACAGATCTCAGTATCAGTTCTACCACATATTTGGCATGGTGCGCCCTCTTCTAGGTTAGCCATGCCACCACAGGAACCTTTGATTGGTTCGTTTCTCATAATTAATCCCAGTGCAAGACCAGTAAAAGAAAGCCCAATAACTATAAAACCTAAAAAGATATCACTCATAAGCAAAATCATACCATTTATCTGAAAAAAGTAGTTCAATATCACTACCGTTTTGCACAACCAACATTAACGCAATATCATTAGCGTTGGCAATTTCTAAAGACTTATTTACACTCATTGCATTAAATGCCGTGGCATATCCATCTGCATATGTAGCTGATTTACTGCTAATCACAGTAACAGATAGTGAATCAGGTTTAATTGATCTGAGTGAATTTGGATTAATTGTATGAGTATCGATGAGGCCTAATGAGTTGGTTTTAAAATTTCTATACTCACCAGATGTAGCTATTGATAGAAATGATGCGTTTGTATTTTTTATAATGTATATCGGATTACTAGTTACTGAATTTGGATCTTGTATACCAATCTTCCATGGTTCAGAGTAATTGGTACCATTAATAATTACCTCTCCTCCTATATCTATTAAATGATTAGGTAAATTATTTTTTATAAGGTAATCATGTATTCTTTGAACAGCATAGCCCTTTGCTATAGATGATAAATCAAACCAAAAAAGAGAATTTTTATTAACTGTCTGATTAGATTTATTGAGCTCATAACTCCTGTTAAGTGGATTATTCTCAACATTCATTTCAAAATCAGGTGAAAAACCCATAGAGCTTGAAGTTTTTCCAAGCGTTATATCATAATAACCATCTGATTCTTTAGATATCGACTGAGCTATACTCAAGATATGAAACAAGCCATCACTGACCAGAAGATCTGTGTTTACAGGGCTGTTATTTATAAGAGCAATTTCTGAGTCAGGCTTATAGTTGGAAGCCATCATATCAATATTGTTGATAATATTTTGAATCTTCTTTTCGTGATGATCTGCGATATATTCAGTTGATGTTATAGACCAAGTTGTTCCGTAAGCATAACCGGAGACTTGAAAAGTATTTTTAGAATTAAAGTTATAGGCGAGAAATATACAAAGTAAACCAATCAGCAATGCTAGAAGTTTAGATAGTATGTATCTATTAACCAACTTTTATTTAGCCACCAAAATCATCAAGTGCTATATTTTCTGGTTCAACACCTATGTTAAGCAGTAAATCAATTACAGCTTTGTTCATCATTGGAGGCCCGCACATATAGTATTCACAGTCCTCTGGAGCTTCATGATCTTTTAAATAATTTTCATATAAAACATTATGAATAAAACCTGTTTCACCATCCCAATCATCCTCTGCTTGAGGGTCAGAAAGTGCTACATGCCATTCAAAATTATCATATTTTTTTGCTAAATCATTAAACTCTTCAACATAAAACATTTCTTTAAGGCTTCTTGCGCCATACCAAAAAGTAATTTTTCTATTAGTATCAATTCTAAGCAATTGATCAAAGATATGAGATCTCATTGGTGCCATTCCAGCGCCACCACCAACAAATACCATTTCGTTTGCTGTTTCTTTTGCAAAAAACTCACCAAATGGACCAAAAACTTTAACTTTATCTCCGGGTTTTAAATTAAATGTCCATGACGACATTACACCTGGAGGAAAGTCTGTGCCAGGAGGCGGTGATGCTATTCTTATATTAAATTTAATAACACCCTTCTCTTCTGGATAGTTGGCCATAGAGTATGCTCTTATTACAGGCTCTAAATTTACTGCTTTATTATCCCAAATTTTAAAATGATCCCAATCTCCTTGATATTCTTTTTGGATATCAAACGATTTGTAGTCTATTTCATATGCGGGGGCCTCAAGCTGAACATAACCTCCAGCTTTAAAATCTACGTTTTCACCCTCAGGCAGCTTCAAAATTAGCTCTTTTATAAAGGTTGCTACATTATCATTCGAAAGAACCTCACACTCCCATTCTTTTACTCCAAATATTTCTTCCGGTACTTCAATTTTCATATCATTTTTTACTGCAACTTGACATGACAATCTCCAGCCATCATTCTTTTCACGTGAATTAAAATGAGATTCTTCGGTTGGAAGGATTGAGCCTCCACCATCTAGTATCACACATTTGCATTGGCTACATGTCCCGCCGCCGCCGCACGCAGATGATAAGAAAATTTTATTATCAGCTAAAGTTTGAAGAAGTTTTGATCCAGCTGGAACTACAAGAGGGTTATCTGAATCGCCATTTATTTCAATAGACACATCACCCGTACTTACAAGCTGAGATCTAGCTCCAATAATTACTCCAACAAGCGCAAGAACAATTCCTGAAAAAGCTACAACACCTAGTATTAAATCAATTTGCATAATATAAAACCTTATTAAAGTGAGATTCCCCCAAATGACATAAAGCCAAAACTCATTAAACCTACAATTATAAATGTTGCTCCAAGTCCTTTCAGGCCTTCTGGTATATCAGAGTATTTAAGTTTTTCTCTAATACCAGCAAGGATAACTATAGCCATGGCCCAGCCAAAACCAGCTCCAAGCCCATAGACAACACTTTCACCAAACATTAAATCTTTTTCGATCATAAATAAAGAAGCACCAAGGATTGCACAATTAACTGTTATTAGTGGCAGAAATACTCCAAGAGCATTATAAAGAGCTGGAACATATTTATCTAAGAACATTTCTAGGATTTGAACAACAGCTGCTATCACACCAATATAACTAATAAGGGAAACAAACCTGAGATCTGTTCCTTCGATACCAGCCCAAGACAAGGCATCTTCTCTTAAAACAAAGTTATATATTAAATTATTAAGAGGAACAGTAATAAGGCAAACAACAATAACAGCTATACCTAATCCCATAGCTGCTTCTATTTTTTTTGAAATAGCTATAAAAGTACACATTCCAAGAAAAACAGATAGAGCAATATTCTCTATAAAAACAGTCGTAATAAAAATACTTAGGTAATGTTCAAACATTTAATTCTCTCTTGGTAAGATCTGGTGCAGTTGAGTGCTTAGATACAACAAAGTCATCTTCTTCTATTTGAGCTGGTCTGTAAGATCGTATTGCCCAAATAAATAAACCTATGATGATAAATGAACTCGGAGGAAGTAATAATAAATTATTACCCATATACCAGCCACCATTTGATACTAAAGGGAGGATCTCATAACCAAAAAGTGTACCTGAACCAAATAACTCTCTAATTGTAGCAACACCAATAAGGATTATGCTGTAACCCAAACCATTACCTAGACCATCAAAAAAACTTAAAAGTGGTTTTTCTTTCATAGCAAAGGCTTCTGCCCTTCCCATTACTATGCAGTTTGTAATTATTAATCCAACAAATACAGATAATTTTTTACTAGTTTCATAACTGTAAGCTTTTAGAAGCTCATCAACTACAATTACTAAAGAGGCAATAATGGTCATTTGAACAATGATTCTAATACTGCTTGGGATGTAATTTCTAATCAAAGAGATGAATAGGTTAGAGAAAGAAACTACCGTTGTCAGTGCAATACACATAACCATCGTAACTGATAAATTATTAGTTACTGCTAATGCTGAGCATATACCAAGAATTTGAAGAGTTATTGGATTTTCTTCAATAAGAGGTTTTATTATTACTTCTTTATATCTACTAAGATTCATAATTTAACTCTTTAAAAAGTTTAGAATAGCCTGAATCTCCAAACCAATAAGTAATCATATTTGTTACTCCCCTGCTTGTTAATGTGGCTCCAGACAAACCATCTACCTTGTAGTCATTATTTGCATCATCATTTTGGACCTTGCCCTTTATAACTGTTAGTTTGACTTCATCATTCTTATATATTTTTTTACCTGGCCACATAGCTTTCCATCTTGGATTATCAACTTCGGCGCCCAATCCCGGAGTTTCCTTGTGATCATAAAATTCAAGCCCAGCTACAGTATTAAAATCTTCTTCAATAGCCATATATCCATATAGTGTTCCCCATAAGCCATACCCTCTAATAGGAAGGATTAATTTATCAATGGTTAAATCATCATTACGAACTATAAAGAATTTGCCTACATTTTCACGATTCTTGATAATAGCAATATCATCAGAGGCGCCAATAGAGGTAGATAAGTTTGGATCTCTTGTTGATTTGAGTTGATCATACTCCTCGATTACAAAATCCCCATATGAATCAAGAATTTTTCCAGTATTAAAATCAACATACTTCATTTCAAGTTTACTAAACTGGGTTTTAACATCTATCGATTTATCATAAATCTTTGCAGCTTGTAAAATTTTTATACTTTGATTATTAGTTGCATTTTCTTTTTGTATATCACGCAGACTAACAGCAGCAAATGAGACAACTAAAGAGCAAACTAAGCATATTACAAATGCAACACCAAGAGTTTTAGTAACTGAATCATTCATTATTTAATGCTCTCCTTCTTTTTATATTCGACATTACAACCATATGATCTATAACTGGTGCTAATAGGTTGGCAAATAGTATTGCCAGCATCATTCCTTCAGGGAATGCAGGATTAATAACCCTAATCAGGATAACTGTTATGCCAATAACAATTCCATATATCCACCTACCAGTATTAGTACCAGACCCAGAGACTGGCTCTGTTGCCATGAAAACTAATCCAAATGCAAAACTTCCGATAACTGCATGCCAATACCATGGGACATAAAACATTGGATTTGTATCAGATCCTATAATATTTAGTATTGAAGACATAAAAATCATACCAGCAAAAGTACCAAGTATGATTCGATATGAAGCAACTTTAGTAACAAGCAATATTACCAGACCAATTCCTATTGCTATTACTGACGTTTCACCAACTGAACCTGGTATAAATCCTAAAAATGAATCCATCCAAGTGTATTGATTAAGAATACCTGGCATACCACTTTCAGCCGCAACACCAAGAGCAGTTGCTCCACTATAACCCTCAGCAACAATATTATTATCAGCCAAACCAGCAATCCAGACTTTGTCACCTGAAATTTGAGATGGGTATGCAAAATAAAGAAATGCTCTACCTGTTAGTGCTGGATTGAGAAAATTCTTACCAGTTCCACCAAATATCTCTTTACCGATTACAAGACCAAAAGTAATACCCATTGCCGCTTGCCATAAAGGCAAATCAGGTGGGCAACTTAATGAAAATAAAATAGTAGATACAAAAGCGCCCTCATTAATTTCGTGTTTTCTAACAATAGCAAAAACAGCTTCCCACCCAATACCGACAACAAAAACTGTTATGTAAATGGGCATAAAATATGCAGCCCCAAACCACATTTTGGCAACGAAACTAGATGAATCATAGCCAACTAAACTAACAATATAATGATGCCAGTCCCCTGTATTTAATTGATTTATTGAATCCAAGTATTCTAGAGAATGTGATCCAAGGTTATACATTCCAAAAAACATAGCTGGAAATGTTGCAAGCCATACTGTAACCATTACTTTTTGAATATCTATAGCATCTCGAACATGGACCGGATTAGCGGTTTTTGTTTGTGTAGAAAAGAATAAATTTTCTACGGCATCAAATAATGGAAACCATTTAGAATATTTGCCCTCACCAACAAAACTTGGCTTTACTGAATTGATGTAATTTCTTAATATTTTCATTGTTCTAAATAAAGTTTATTTAAATTGTTTAACAAAATTGATGAATAGTCATATTTGCTAGGACAAACATATGAGCATAAAGCCAAATCTTCCGGCGCCAATTCGAGCATACCGAGGTCTACAGCCATTTCAATGTCTGACACAACCAATGACTTGAGTAGTTGTGTTACCAACATATCCATTGGTATGATTTCTTCATATGAGCAAACCGGCACTATAGCTCTGTCACCACCATTAACAGATGTATTAAAGATAAAATCCTTTGGCTTTTTAAAAGCTGAAACAAATACATTAAGCTTGGAATGTAATTCATTTCCAGGCATCAACCAGTTCATGAAAATATCGTTAGCAGTATCAGGAATAACTGAAATTTGTGAATCATAAAAACCAAGATAACTCATAACCCCTTCAGATTTATGACCAAAAATAATAGATCCAGATATAACTCTAGACCCATCATTAATTTTTCCTGCAGTTAATTGATCTAAGTTGCCACCAATTCTTGCATTTATCATAGAAGGCTCGAGAACAGAAGGTCCGCCTATGGCAATAGTTTTATGTGTTCTAAGCATATTGGTATTTAAAAGATGACCAAAAGAAAGAATATCTTGATAGCTTATTGTCCAAGCAGTTCTATTCAGATTAACTGGATAAATACTACTAATATGTGTACTAGATAAACCTGCTGGATGAGGTCCTGTAAATTGATGGTAATTAATTCCATCATTTGCAGTATTGAAATTAGCATTCTGATAGCAAAGATGAAGTGGGCTTTTAAATAAAATCTTGAGGGCATCTAATGCTAATTCAAAATTTTTGTGATCAGAATTTATTATTTCATAAGGATCAACTGAAAGAGGATTAGTATCACAACAATTTATAAATACCGCATCAGGTATAGCATCAATTGATGGTGTCCTATTAAAAGGCCTGGTTCTGAAAGCGTTCCACAAACCAGATTTAATAAGTAAATTTCTTAAACTCGACTCATTATTCTCGTAATTAAAATTAATATATTCTTCATCAGCACTGATATCAATTTCAACAGATAAAAATTTTCTTTTATCTCCTCTGTTGATAGATGAAATAGTTCCACCAGCTGGAGAGGTAAAAAATACACCTGGATTTTTTTTATCTTCAAAAATCTTTGTCCCAACTTTAACAAGATCTCCAGTTTTTACTAACATAGTTGGCTTCATTCCAATGAAATCATTAGAAAGAAGTGAAACTGAATTTACAGTTGGTGTATCTGTTATTACAGGTAAAGGCGTGCCTGAAATAGGTAGATCTAAGCCTTTTTTTATTTTAATCACGTGCGCTATGCCTTAAGTAAGAATAATCAATTAAAAACGAGGTGATTATAAAACTAAAACCTTAACGATTCTATAGTTTTACTCAATTGGTTTAGGCAATCTTTGTAATTTTATATTAGCTATTTTCTTAGTTAAATTAATAACCTGTTTAGAGTAACCATATTCATTATCGTACCAACAATACAAAGTGATTCTATTACCACTTGTGATTGTTGCCTGTGAATCAACAATTGAAGCAAAAGGACTGGAGTAAAAGTCAGTTGACACAATTTCAGGTGAGTTCACAAAACCTATAATTTCTCTATATTTTGAATGAAAAGCCATTGATTTAAGATAGTCATTAACACCCTCTTTGGTTACCTCTGAGTCTAAAACTAAAGAAAGTATAGCTAAGCTAACGTTAGGTGTTGGGACCCTAATTGCATTTCCTGTTAGTTTGCCAGCAAGTTCTGGAATAACTTTGGCAACAGCTGCCACAGCTCCGGTTGAGGTGATTACCATGTTCAAAGGAGCGCCTCTACCTCTTCTATCTCCTTTATGAAAATTATCAATTAAATTTTGATCATTGGTATAGGAATGAACCGTTTCTATATGTCCACCACTAATACCATACTCATCTTTAATTACTTGTAAAATGGGAACAATTGCATTTGTTGTGCATGAGGCAGCCGAAATAATCCTATCATCAGTCAAAGTTTTATCATTAATGCCAAAAACAATATTTTTGATATCCCCTTTAGCAGGTGCTGTTAATAAAGTATGAGAAGCCCCAGACTCTAAATGCAACCCAAGCGCTTCTTCTGTTCTCCAGACACCAGTATTATCGATAACAATTGGGTTATTAATGTCATAGTCACTATATTTAACATCACTTGGACCAGATGCATATATAACCTTTACAGGGTTTCCATTAATGACTAATTCGGAATTAGCCTCATCAACCCTAACCGTTCCATCAAATGATCCATGAACGGAATCTCTGGAGAGTAAACTAGCTCTTTTATATATATCATCATCAGATGCTTTTCTAATAACTATTGCCCTCAATCTAAAATAATTACCAGGGCCAGTCATTTGAATCATCATTCTGGTAACAAGCCTGCCAATCCTTCCAAAACCATAAAGAACTATGTCTTTTGGGTGATCTGGTCTATTAGATGCCATATCAATAACATCAGATAATTCTGTATTTAAATAACTTGGTAAATTTGATGCATCAGATTTCAAATTTGAAAAATCTGGATATCTTACTGCTAACTCACCAACATCAATCTCGCAATCAGCCATCTTTATTTGCGATAGGTATTGAAGAATAGGAAAGGTTTCAAGTTCACTTAATTCATTATCATCAGATTGCCTCGCAAACCTATGAGCTCTCATTATTTCTACAGGTGATTGATTTACAAGAGATTTTCCATAAATAAGGATATTTATACCATTTCTATAAAGATCACCAACAATGGGTACCATCATTTCAGCAAGACCCTCTCTCCACTTCCAGTCTCCAAATGAGTCATCAGGAAGAATTCTATCTTGTCGTTTGGTGGATTGAAAAGTTGAGTCTTTAATGTCTGACATAATTATGTAAATAATTTAGATTATGAATTTATTTTAGATAAAAAAAACAATAAAAGCATTAAAAAAATACACAAAAGTGTTAAAAAAATACATTAATTTTTATAAAACTTTTGTGTAAGATATTTATTTAGAAAATAAGGCTAGATGATGATCAGCATTACCAAATAATGCATCGATTGATATCATCTTTTTTAAATAATGGCCTATCATCATTTCATCACTGACGCCCATTCCACCATGGAGTTGAACTGCATCTTGTGCAGACAATTTACCAGATTTCCCTACATGAGCCTTTAAAGCTGAAACATGTTTATATTTTTCTTCTGAATCTACATCAACTTCAAGCATGGCTTTAAAAAGTAAAGATTTTGCTAATTCACTTTCAATAAACATATCTACCATTCTATGTTGTAAGACTTGAAAATTAGATATAGGTTGGTCGAATTGATCCCTACCTTTTGTATATTCTACAGTTTTAAGATAGCAAGATGTCATACAACCAACTGCTTCTGCGCCTACACACAAAGTGGCTAAATTTAAAGCATCTTTAAGTAAAGTTGAAGCTTCATCACCTGAAGATATTATAGAATCAGCAGATAAGCTTACATTTTCAAATGTAATTTCAGAGCAAGACTGTCCATCAATAGTTTTAAATGAGTTTTGCGAAACACCTTCAGAGTTAGTATCTACTATAACTAAAGTTAGTAAATCATCTTTCATGCAAGTAACAATAACTTTTGCAGCATTTGAGCCATTTAATACTAATGTTTTTGTACCATTAAGCTTCATATCAGATGATAGCGAACATGATGGTGAGTTATATTCATAGGACTTAGCCGCCTCAGCATATGCAAGCGAGACGTGCATTGAACCTTCGCATATTGACTGGATTACATCAGCCTTTCCTGAAAAATTAGACTTATCCAATAAAGTTCCAGAAAGAACAACTGTTGATAAATATGGCTCTATAACCAGAGCCTTACCAAACTCTTCAAATAGTACTGATAATTCAATTGGTCCAAAACCAAAACCGCCAGATTCTTCTGAAAAAGGCATAGATAACCAGCCCTGTTCAGCAAAAAGCGCCCAGACATTTTCGTCAAAATCATTATCAGATTTAACAACATCTTCTCTTTTATAAAAATCATACTCAGTTTCACAAAATTTCTGAATTTGCTCACGAAGCATAGTTTGTTCTTCACTATAATTTAAATTCATTCTTATACTCCTAATACAAATTTTGAAATGATATTCTTTTGTATTTCATTACTTCCACCATATATTGATGTTTTTCGCATATTTAAATACTTAGATAATGAAGCAGCAGCAAACTCTGGTCCTGAAGGTTTATCATTTGAACCATAACCATGCGCACCAGGGTACATAAGGGCATATTCTCCAGCAGCTTCAACAAATATTTCAGTGAGTCTTTGTTGAATTTCAGTTCCTTTAATTTTTAAAATTGAAGATTCAGCACCTGGGTTACCACCATTTTCTAGGGCAGATAAGAGCCTTAGCTCAGTAAGTTCAAGCGCAGAAATAGATAACTCAACTTCAGCAACTTTTTTATTTAATTCAGAGTTATCTAAGTCAGAAACAACTTCTTTAAGTTTAGCTAGTTGTCTCATCGAGGTACCAATCGCAGCAATACCAAATCTTTCATGAGCAAGAAGGAACTTGGCATAGGTCCAACCCTTGCCCTCTTCACCTATAATATTTTCAGCAGGTACTTTTACATCTGTAAAGAATACAGAGTTCACTTCATGTTCTCCATCAATTGTTATTATTGGCTTAACCTCAATACCTGGAGTCTTCATGTCAACCAAGATAAAAGAAATACCTTCTTGTTTTTTTCCTGTTGATTCGGTTCTAACTAGTACAAAAATCCAGTCAGCACTTTGTGCTAAAGTTGTCCATGTTTTAGAGCCATTAATAATATAGTGATCGCCGTCACGAACTGCCTTGGTTTTAAGTGAAGCTAGGTCAGAACCTGAACCAGGTTCAGAGTAGCCTTGACACCACCAAGTATTAAATTCAAGAATATCTGGTAAAAATCTTTTCTTTTGCTCATCATTGCCAAAAGTATATATAACAGGCCCAACCATACTTACACCGAAAGCTAGTAATGGAGGACATCCTGCCTTACCAAACTCTTGATTGTAAATATACAATTGAGTAGGAGTCCAGCCTGTTCCGCCATATTCAACTGGCCAGTTATAACCCATCCAACCTTTTGCTGATACAGCTTTATGAAAATCAACCATATCTTGCCTGGTTAACGCCTCATCATTGTCTTGTTTATATTTTACATGTTCAGGATAGCCTCCATTATTAAGCCAATCCCTAACCTCATCTCTAAATTGAATATCTTCTTTTGAAAAATTTAAATCCATAATTACCTTTATATATAATTGATTGTTAGAATACGCCGAATATTATACAAATAACGCTGTTAAATTGTAACTAATTTACATAATCAATGAATCAAAAATTAAATCAATCAAACGCATATGAATTGTGCAAATATTATCAGCAATCACAAAAGTCCATCTGTTTGGTTGTAAATGATAATAAAGAAGCAAAATTTATCACCAATGAGCTATCTTTATATTTAAGTGATGGTGAGATCAATCATTTTCCAGAAAATGAAATTTTGCCTTATGACCATTTCTCAACACCTGAAAATATATTAATAGATAGATTTACAATACTTAACTCACTATCTTCAAAAAAAAATATATTAATAACAACAGTAAAAAACTTATTTGAAATCTATCCAACAGTTGGATTTTTTGAATCAGTAAAAACATTTAATATTGGAGATAAGCTCTCAATTACTAATCTTGAGGAGATACTCAGCTCTCTAAATTATTTAAAAACTAATAAAATAGATGGGATAAACCAATATTCATTAAGAGGAGGTATAGCTGATATATACACGCCTATATACAAGAACCCTCTTCGAGTAGAACTATTCGATGATCATATAGAATCAATACGATATTTTGACCCTGACTCACAACTCTCTATCGACAAGATTAATAGCTTTAATATATCAAAAGGGTCAATTCCATCATTAGATAAATTATCCATTAAAATATTTAAGGATAATTGGCGAGAGTACTTTCAACATAATGATGAAAGGCTTTGTGAAATTTTTCAAAAATTAAACAGTGGTATAAACCCTGAAGGTTCTGAAATATATTTACCATTCTTTTTAAAAACTCATTCTAATTTTTTTGACCTTTTTGATGACTATAAATTTATCAAAAGTACAGGCTTTACAAATGAATCTGTTAATGAGTATCAAGAATTCATATTTCAACGCTTTGAGGATGAAAATATAGATAATCAGAGACCAATTTTAGAACCAAAAGATATGTTTATATCAAAAGATATTATTACCTCTCACTTAGATAAAATAGAATTATTTAATAACGATGAAAGTAATAATTTTCCATATAAAGATTTTGAAGATCTCAAAAATTCAATACCAAGCAATGATAAAAAAAAGATAGTACTTTCAACATCAATATCTAGTGAGTATGAATTGCTTCTTAAAAGATTTATACCAAATATTAATGAAATAACTAATATTCAAAATGCAAAAGAAGGATTAAATATAATCAACTCAAGAATTATTAGGCCCTATTATTCAAAACAAAATAACCTACTTGTAGCACATAGGGAATATTTTATAGACACATATGTTGAACATGAAGAAAAAAATACATCATTTAGATCAAAACAAGATAAAAATATTATGTTTGCTAAAGGTGATCTTGTTATCCATGAGAACTATGGCTTAGGTAGATATGAAGGTCTTGAGATTGTTACCGCAAATAATATATCTAATGAATATATAAAGATTATTTATTCATCAAATGAATCACTATATGTACCCCTAAGAAGTATAGATTTAGTTTCAAAGTACCATAAAAATATTGGTCTTGAGGATATGCTTTTAGATTCATTGTCATCTACAAAATGGTTAAAAAATAAAGAAAAAGCAACAAAACGTGCATATGACCATGCTGCAGAAATATTAGATATCGAGTCGAGAAGACAAGTAGCAGAATCAGCAGTTTTACGAATATCAGATGAAGATTTTTCTAAGTTTAATGATGAGTTTCCATACAAAGAAACTGATGATCAACTTGAAGCTGTTAATTCTATTAAGAAAGATATTAGCTTAATAAAACCAATGAATAGAGTTTTATGTGGTGACGTTGGCTTTGGCAAAACCGAGGTTGCTATGAGAGCTGCTTACATAGCCGTTCATTCTGAAAAGCAAGTGATAGTATTATGCCCTTCAACAGTTCTAGCTGATCAACATTACGAATCATTTCTAGAAAGATTTAAATCCTTTCCAGTAAATATTAAGCTTTTAACGCGACATACAAAAATGATTGATAAGAAAGATATTATAGAAAGGTTTAATAATAATAATATTGATATTGTTATTGGGACTCATGCTCTATTTACATCAGGAATAATTTTTAAAAATACTGGTTTATTGATTGTGGATGAAGAACATAAATTTGGGATTAAGCAAAAGGATGTAATTAAAAGCAAGCAAGAGAATATCCATATTCTATATTTATCCGCAACCCCAATTCCAAGAACAATGAATTTTATATTTTCTGGCTTAAAGGAGTTTTCATTTCTCCATACCCCACCAAAAAATAGAATAAGTATAAAATCTTTTTTAAAAGTACAAAGTCAACAATTGATAAAAGAGGCAATATCAAGAGAAAAATTGAGAGGCGGTCAATGTTTTATCGTACAGAACGATATTTCAAAAATGGGAATGCTCAAAGATGAGATACAAAAACTTTTACCTAACCTAAATGTAGGAATTGCTCACGGCAAGTTAAATAAACAAGATATCAGTGACGTTATGACGGGATTTGATATCGGAGAGTTAGACGTTCTGATATGTACAACAATTGTTGAAATGGGATTGGATATTCCAAATGCAAACACAATAATTATTCTAGATTCTCAAAATTTTGGTTTATCTCAATTACATCAGCTAAGAGGAAGGGTCGGGAGATCAGCAAAACAAGGCTATTGTTATTTTTTAATACCAGTTCCAGATTTATCAAAAATTGCTAGAGATAGATTAGATTCAATCATAAGACTGTCAAAACTTGGATCTGGATTTTTTATTGCCCAAGAAGATTTAGAAATACGCGGTGGTGGTGAAATGCTTGGTGATAAGCAAAGTGGACACATTAATTCTGTTGGAATAAATTTGTATCTTTCAATGTTAAAAAATGCTTTAAACAAGTTCAAAAAAAATGATGAAAAAGATTTAATTCAAACTGAAATTAATTTCTATGACTCTACATATATTAGTGATACCTATTTGCCATCAGCACTTGAAAGATTAAAAATATATAAATCTATCAATAATATTACTAATATAGATGAACTAAAACTAATTTCATCAAATCTTGAGGATAGATGTGGCCCCCTTCCAGATGAAGTTTCTAACCTTATAAATAACGCGCACATATCATTATTAATAAAAGAAACAGGAATATTAAAAATTACTTCTAGCTCTGTAAAAACATCTTTATTGCTATCAACAAAAGTTAAAAAAGATATCTTCGATAGAATATTGACACTAGTTACAAAAGAACCCAATAATTATTCAATCAATAAAGATAATAAGTTTATTATTGATAAAGAGGAATCATGTATTACAAAACGAAGAAATATGGTATTTAATTTAATTAATGAAATTATTTAGATATTTAGTTACTGTTTTATTATTAATAAGCACTGGCTTAAGTGCTGAATCATCTGATTTAAATCAATATAAGATAGAGCTAATAATTTTTAAACATCTTGATAATCAACCCAAGGAATTATTTAAAGAAGTTATGGAGCTGCCATCTGGAAATATAATTAAGTTTTTTGATGAAAAAATATACATTAATAAAAATATTATAAATAAGCCTATAAAAGATCTTTGGTATTCCGGACTCCTTTCTAATATAACTTTAAACAAAAATCGTGATGCCGATAAAGAAGAAAGTTATATATTACCCAACCCAGGCTTATGGTTTAGAAAGAATGGCAACCTTGAAAGACTAAAAAAAATTAATCGTAAACTTCGAATTACAGAATCTTACGAAGTTTTGGACAGCTATAGCTGGATCCAGAATATACCGATATCATCCGAATCTGTTTTTTTATTTGAAGAAAATCAAGATAAAAATTATGGTTATTATTTAAAATTTTATAGGAATAGATTCATGCATGTTGATCTGAAAGCATATCTAGGCTATCAGAAAATTAACAATGAAAATGAGGATCTTAAATATATAGATAGTTATGAAGAAAGGATAATTAATAAAGATCGCGAAGAAGATGAATTGATAAAACTTAACTTAAACCTTAATAAGCAGAATAATTATCTAATTTTAGATACAGATACAAAAAGTTTAGATATTAGACAAGAAGACATGATCGAAGAGGAAATAAATATTTTCATAGAGGAAGAAAAAAGAATCTTTGATAACGAAATACACTATTTTGACCATCCGAACTTTGGTGTAATTATTTCAATTAAGCAAGTTTAACTTTTATAAAAAGCATTATCGTCAATAGAGTGATCAGTTGAGTCTTTTACAGACTTAAGCTCAGGAATCTGCTCTATAAGAGTTTTTTCTATTCCATCTTTTAAAGTAACATCAACCATTCCACACCCTTGACACCCACCTCCAAATTGAAGAATTGCAACACCAGTATTGGTAAATTCAATTAAACTTACCTCTCCTCCATGGGATTCAAGCATTGGATTAATTTCATTATAAATCACGTAATTGATCCTATCTTCTGCAGGACTATCTGGTGAAATATTAGGCAGTCTCGCATTAGGAGCCTTTATAGTTAATTGTCCTCCAAATGTATCATTGTCAAAGTTAACTTCCGCATCAACAAGAAAAGGAATACTTCTTTTTTCAACATTAACATTCATTAGATCTAATTCAATAATCACATCATCTGGTTCAGCTTCATCTGGTTTACAATATGCCAAACAGGTTTCAGCTTTTGGCGTACCAGGATCAGATATAAAAATTCTTACAGAAAGATTTTCTTCATTCTTATCCTTCAATAAATTTGAAAGGTATTCTTCTGCTGATTTAGTAATATTAATTATTTCAGTCATAGTATGTGGTTAAAGAGAATATTTAATTCATTTTTAGGTATAAGATCAAAATCTGAACTAGAGGATGATATAAAAAAAGTAACTTTAGTTAGGCTTATTATCTTATTCTTAGTACTCAATATAACATTTATTAGCATAATATATTTTATAACCTCAATAATACTTAGTTAAATATGGATAAATTTACACGTGCCTTAGATCTTATTGGCAATCACTTTAGTGGCGATATTCTAATAAACCATAGTCCTGCAAATGGATATAGGTCTCGATGTGAATTTGGGTATAAGAATGGTTTTTATACCATGTATGATTCGCATGGAAAGAAAATTGAGCTTCGCTCATTTGCTATAGCAAGACCATCCATTCAAAATATAATGCCCAAACTAATAGATTGTATAAATAACAATCTTGAACTGAATAATAAGTTATTTCAAATAAATTTTAGGACAAATAGAAATGACCATCTATTAATATCATTAATCTATCACAAGCTTCTAAATGATAATTTAAAACAAAAAGCATCTGAGTTAGCAGATCAATTGAATATTGATATTAATATCAGGGCAAGAAAAGAGCTATTTTCAACTGGCTCAGAATTATTGATTGATAATATAAGTGTTAATAATTCAATCTTGTATCAAACTGATCAATCATTTTATCAACCTAATCATTTTCATATGCCTAAAATGATAGATAAGGCAATTGAATACATTGATGAGCCATTTGATTTGCTTGAGTTATATTGTGGTTCTGGAACATTTACCCTTCCCTTGTCTTCAATTTTTAAAAACGTATTTGCAACAGAAAGCAACAGACAATCCATAAAATGCATAACCAAATCGATCTCTGACCTAAAAATTAAAAACATTAAGCATGCAAGACTTTCAGCAGAAGAAATTTCAGAAGCTTTTAATGGAAGAATATTTAGAAGAATGGCTAGTATTGATATTACTGACTATAATTTCTCTCATATTCTTGTTGACCCACCTAGATCTGGGCTTGGTGAAGATGTAATACCTCTATTAAAGAAGTTTAAAAATATTATTTATATTTCTTGTAATTATGAAACGTACATAAAAGATTTAAAGATGCTTTCTGATTATAAAATAGAAAATATAGAGATATTTGATCAGTTCCCAAACACTCCACATCTTGAAATTGTATCTGTTATAAAAAATTCATTCTAAATGAGAATGGTTCTCATCTACTATAATATGTGATATAAAAGTACATTAATATTTAATAATAAGGGAGAAATTATGGATATATTACAAAGTGTAGCTATTGAAATATCGCTATGGGAAACATTTGCCGGCGCCAGAGGTGCCAATGCAACAGTATTTTTAGCAACAGTTGTTGCTGTTTGGATTGCTGCTAGATTCTCTAGCGTGATGATAGAAAAGAATGCAAATGTATTAGCAAGAGTTATATGTACAGCTTTTGCTGTATCAGTATTTTTATTAGGCTTAAATCTATCAGGATGGATAAACGGAACCTATGAGGGTCATGCTGGGGCATTAGCCGCATTAGATATGGCTAATGGAGATTTAGATATTGGAGCTGGATCATTACAATTTATTGAAAATACAAAAAGTGGAAATATGCTTGCATCACTAGGTGGGTGGATGTTCTATTTAAGTGGTTTGTTGATTGCTGTACTTCCTCTTTGGATATCAAACGACAATTAAAATTATCTAATTAATAAAGGTGCAATTGCACCTTTATTTTTATTTACTTTGTATCATCATAGTACTACACTACGACACATGAAAAAACTTAACCAAGCAATACTGCTACTTAAAACTAAATCAGAGGTTGATGAATTTTTAAATGACCTTTGTACACCAGCTGAATTAAAAGCTCTTGATGAAAGATGGGCAGTTGCTCAACTTCTGTATAGGGATGAAATGTCTTACAGAGAAATAGCTGCAAAACTAAATGCAAGCACCACAACAATTACTAGGGTGGCAAGATTTCTAACAAATGAGCCTTATAAAGGTTATCAAAAAATACTTAAGAGGATTAATAATGAAAAATAGACTGACAATAGCTATCCAAAAAGGTGGGAGGTTATCAGATCAAAGCAAAGATTTAATTAAAAAATCTGGAATTAATTTCTCAACCAAAGGAGATAAATTATTAGCAAAATCAAACAATCTTCCAATAGATATTCTATTTGTGAGAGATGATGACATACCCTCTTTAGTTTCTAATGGAGATGCTGATCTTGCAATTGTCGGAGAGAACGTCCTAATAGAGAAGACTTTATTTAAAAAAAATAATACTGTCAAAGTTTTAGATTTAGGATTTTCCAAATGCAGACTTTCTATTGCTGCTCCTGATAATAAAAAAAATATGCGGCTAGCAAATAAAAAAATAGCAACTTCATATCCTAATATTCTTAAAAAATATCTTGCTGATAATAATATCAATGCAACTGTAACTAACATACATGGCTCAGTAGAGCTAACTCCTTACATTGGCATGTCAGACTGTATATGTGATCTAGTATCATCAGGTGCAACGCTTGAAGCAAATAATCTAAAAGAAATTAAAGTAATACTTAATTCGCAAGCAGTACTTATTAAAAATAAGAAGTTATCAAAAAATAAAATAGTAATAGCAGAAAAAGTAATAAACAGAATGGAGGGTGTTATTAATGCAATAGAGAGTAAATATGTGATGTTAAATGCCGACACAAAAAATCTTAAAGATATCTGTAGACTTCTTCCTGGGTCTGAATCGCCAACCATAATTCCATTAGAGAATGAAAATAAAGTTGCTATTCATGCTTTGTGTCAGGAACCTATATTTTGGGAAACAATGGAGCAGCTTAAAAATAAAGGCGCTTCGTCAATTCTAGTTATGCCAGTTGAAAAAATACTTAATTAATATGCAAGCAATAAAATTAAATAAAACTAATATGCTATTAAATACGGTGAATAGCGACGCGTCTCCAGCCACCCTTAAAACAGTAAGGAAATTTGAAAAAATGATTCTTGCAGACGGTGATGTTGGCATTAAAAATATTTCAATTTTATTAAAAGAAAGACCACTCAAAAACTTAAAGGTTACAACAAAAGAATTTGCCGAATCAGATAATAAAATAAATGATGAATTAAAATCAGCAATTTTAATAGCCTACTCTAATATTAAAAAATATCATGAAAGCCAGCTTCAACAATTAAAAACATCTAAGGTGGAAACAACCCCAGGCATTAATTTATGGTCAGAGTTCAAACCAATTGATAGAGTTGGATTATATATACCAGGAGGCTCGGCACCCCTGTTTAGTTCCTTATTAATGCAAGCAATTCCAGCGCTTATTGCTGGCTGTAAAGACATAGTCATTTGTACTCCTCCTAATAAAAATGGAAAAATAGATCCTTCTATTTTATGGGTAGCAAAGCTTTTAAAAACAAGACAGGTATTTAAAGTTGGTGGCGCTCAAGCTATATTTGCCATGTCATATGGGACAAAGTCAGTCCCTAAATGTTTAAAAATATTTGGCCCAGGTAATCAGTATGTAAATGAAGCAAAGAAATTAATAAGTGTGCATACTCCTATTGATATGCCTGCTGGACCTAGTGAGGTTTATGTTGTTTCTGACGATATATCAAAATCAAAAATAATTGCTGCTGATCTTTTATCTCAACTTGAGCATAGTCCTGATGCAAAAGCTGTATTTATTACTAAAAATAAAAATCTTATTGAAAAAGTGAAACAAGAAATTAGTAATCAAAAAAATGAATTAAATAGAAAAACAATACTTAACCAAAGCTTAAAGAATATAATTTTTGTTTTAGCAAATAAAGACTTACAAATAATTGAGTGCATAAATACAAATGCTCCTGAGCACTTAATTTTATTAGATCAAGATTACATTAAATATTCTGCTTACATCTTAAATGCTGGTTCTGTTTTTTGTGGTGTATTTTCTCCTGAATCATTTGGCGACTATGCATCTGGTTCCAACCATACCCTTCCAACTTCTGGGTATGCAAAATCATACTCAGGCTTAAGTGTTACAGATTTTGGTAAAATAATTACATTCCAAACAGCAACAGCACAAGGTTTTAATAATTTATCAAATACGGTAAAAATCCTAGCAATGGCTGAAGACCTAGATGCCCATGCAAATGCAGTTTCTGCACGACAGTCATTTGCTGATAAAGCAATCAATAAAAAACAAAGATCTTCATTTATTTCGAGATCAACAAATGAAACAGATATATACATTAATTTAAATATTGATGGGACTGGTCAATATAATATAAATACAGGACTTAAATTCTTTGATCATATGCTTGAGCAATTTGCAAAACATGGTTCATTTGATATATCTATACAGGCTTTAGGGGACTTAGACATAGACGAACATCATACAATCGAAGATGTAGCGATAACCCTTGGTGACGCTTTTAATAAAGCAATAGAGAAAAGATCTAACATTGAGAGGTATTCCTCAAATGAAACTCTTGTAATGGATGAGACGCTTTCTACTGTATCTATAGATATGGCCTCTCGAACAATGCTGCAGATGGATTACCCAGTATTAAAAGAATATGTTGGTGACTTCCCAACTGAAATGTTTGAACATTTCTTTATTTCATTTGTTAATACCCTAGGATTTACGTGTCATATTTCAACAAAAGGTAAAAATTCCCATCACATCGTTGAGGCTACTTTTAAAAGCTTTACTAGAGCATTGAGCAAAGCATTGAAGCTCAACAATTCACAAATTCTCTCTACAAAAGGAATATTGTGAAAATAGGAATTGTAGACTGCGGTGGTGCTAATCTTAATTCTATATATTACTCCTTAAACAGACTTGGTATTGATGCTGTAATCTCATCATCTAAAAAAGAGTTAGAAAAAACTGATGGCTTGATACTACCTGGGGTTGGGTCTGCTGGTGTGGTCATGAATTATCTTAATGATAAAAAACTAGATAATTTTATATTTAATACCAATAAGATGACTCTAGGAATTTGTATAGGCATGCATATACTATTCGATTATTCAGAAGAGAATAATACTCAGTGCCTTGGAATAATAAGTGGACAAATAAAAAAATTTATATCAACAGACCTTTCAATTCCTCAGATGGGATGGAATCATATTGAGGGATTAAATGATTACAAAGATCTAAGTAATTACTATTATTTTGCGAATAGCTTCTACTCAGATAATACTTCTAGAGCGTTTGGTTACAGTAAATATATTAATAAATTTACATCTATAGTTCAGAAAGATAACTATATTGGTTGTCAGTTTCATCCTGAAAAATCATCACTAGCTGGTGAAAACTTTCTTAAATATTTTATAAGCCAAATATGAAAATAATTCCTGCAATTGATATTCTTGATGGTAAATGTGTTCGTTTATACAAAGGTGATTTTAATAAAGTAACGACATACTCAGAAGACCCGGGAGAACAGGTTAAAAGATTCATGGATGAAGGTTTTACATATATTCATATCATAGATCTTGATGCTGCCTTATCAGGCGAATGTAAGAATTTAAAATTGATTGAGACGATTGCTAAAATAAATGGCTTAAGAATTCAGGTTGGAGGCGGCATAAGGTCAATTGAAAGGATTAAAAATTTATTTTCTACTGGTGTTGATAGATTGATTGTTGGAACTGCTGCAATAACAGATAAAGATTTTCGCAATAATATTTATCAACAAGTTAATTATTCAAAAATAGTATTTGGTCTAGATTTTAAAATAACAAATAACCAGCCAATGCTTTCTGTTAATGGCTGGACTAAGAATACAAATATAGGTCTTTTTGATTACATAAATAATAATAAATGGATTAAAAACATTCTTGCTACAGATATATCAAAAGATGGAACGCTTGATGGACCCAATATAGATATATATAAACAGTTACTTTTAAACAAAAATATTAATTTAATAGCATCTGGCGGTATTGGATGCTTGGATGATATTAAGAATCTAATAGATATCGGAAGTCAGGAGTGTGTTGTTGGAAAAGCTATCTATGAAAATAGAATATTACTAAAGGATCTTCTAAATGCTAACTAAAAGGATAATTCCATGCCTTGATGTTAAGGATGGTCAAGTTGTAAAAGGCGTAAAGTTTAAGAACCATAAAGTAGTTGGTTCTATTTTAGATTTAGCCAAAAAATATTCTGATGAAGGAGCTGATGAGCTCGTGTTTTACGATATCAGTGCAAGTACAAACAATACAATGGTTTCAAAAAAATGGATTGAAGAAATAGCTAAGAATATAAATATACCATTCTGTGTAGCAGGTGGAATTAATAGTATTGAAAGCGCCAGATTAATCCTTAACTCTGGTGCAGATAAAATATCAATAAATACACCAGCAATAGAGAATCCAATTTTAATAAATGAACTAGCAAAGGCTTTTGGGAGTCAATGTGTAACAGTAGGAATAGATTCTATGCAGCACAACGATCAATACATTGTTTATTCAAAAACCGGGAGTGTTAAAACCTCATTTAATACAAAAATTTTAACTAAAGATTGGATAATGAAAGTTCAAGAGCTTGGGGCTGGTGAAATTGTACTTAATTGCATGAATCAAGATGGTGTTAAAAGAGGTTTTGATATTAAACAACTAAACTATATGAGTGATGTTATTAATGTCCCTCTCATAGCATCTGGTGGTGCTGGTAAAGAAAAAGATTTTTACAATGTACTAACTAACCCAAAAATAAGTGGAGCTTTAGCTGCATCCGTCTTTCATAATAATGAAATACAAATGACAGATTTAAAGAATTTTCTTAAACAAAATAATATACACATAAGGTAAAAAAAAATGAATTTTGATAATATTAAATGGAATGAGAAAGGACTAATACCTGCTGTAATTCAAGATGATGTTACATCCTCTGTATTGATGTTGGGTTACATGAATCAAGATTCTTTGAACAAGTCCTTGAAATCTAATGAGGTTACTTTTTTTAGTAGATCTAAAAATAGGCTATGGACAAAAGGTGAAGAGTCGGGCAATAAATTAATAATTAAAAATATTATTTTAGATTGTGATCGAGACACCCTCCTAATCCAAGCCACACCATTAGGACCAACATGTCACACAGGTACTATTTCTTGTTTTGGAAATGATCATTTATCCATTGATATGATACAAAAACTAGAATCGATTATTGACGAAAGAAGAATTTCAATGAGTGAAGGGTCTTACATTTCTAGTCTTTTTAAAAAAGGTGTCAAAGAAATTGCTAAAAAAGTTAATGAAGAAGCTGGTGAAACTGCAATAGCTGCTGTAACAAATGATGGAAGGCTTATAGAAGAAGCAGCTGATCTTGTTTTTCACTTGATGGTACTATTAAGGTCCCAAGATAAAAAAATGGAAGATGTAACGGATAAATTATTTGAAAGAAGTACTAATCAATAGATTTATATTCAATGTAATCAATAATTAACCGACCCCTATCTGGATCTGCTAAGTTGCTGCATTCTTCATCATGACAGTACATATTGGTGTCTACACCAAAAGTATCATAATCCCCACCCGAAGCGACATTGAGCAATAAATAAAAACTCTCATTAAATGGATAATAGTTTGAATTAAATTCTGTAGAGTCAGATGATTCTTCATAAAATGGAGTTTCCTGCGTATCTAGATAAACTTTGATAGAGTTCTCTTGCCATTCAAAAGTAACAGAATGAAACTTATCATGAAAGTTTACAGAATTAGGAACAGTTTCAGCCTTATTAATCATAACTCTGCTTAATGAGTTGCCAAAGTGAAGAGTTGAGCCAATTTCGTTAGCAATTCTCCCCCTTGCTTCCATTAAGTCTATTTCACCATCTGTTGGCCATGTTTTAGTGCCCTCAATAAAGCCCTGCGGAAGCATCCATATTGCTGGCCAATGACCAGTTCCGTCAGGCACTTTAAAGCAAATTGTAATCCTGGATGGTTTCTCAAAAATTTTCTTAGAAGATGTTATAACTCTTGCTGATGTATGAGGCCATTCAAAAGAACAACTTCCATCAGCGCAATACGGATCTTGAAAAACATTACTAGTGTTATAAATAGGTTGTATTTTAAGATAGCCATTCTCAATAAACAGATTTTCTGTAGTGTTCGTAGCTGAATTATACTTTTTAGCATAACCAGTTCCTGGTCCAGTATAGTATTGGAGCTCGTTATTACCCCAACCGCCAACCCATGAGCCATCACTTGCATTAAAGCCATTACCTAGTTGATAAGTAAATATGTCTTCATTAAAAATATTGGAGTCAAAATTTTCGATCCAATAGCTAGATGAATTATTAATTGGGTCTTTGCAATATGAAGCTTTGTCTTCACTATAAATATCTGATCCATTAATTGATGAGACTTCGACATCAATAGACTTAGATATAATATTTTGGGGGTCTTCACCTCTACAAGTTAAAGTAAAAGTGTATGTTTTTACATCAGATAAGATTAAGTTTTCTGAACCTGATAAAGATTTGCTTCCGTTCCAGTCACCACTTGCGCTACAGCTAACTGTATTTGTTGTACTCCAAGTTAAATCAACTGAACTGCTGACTGCTATAGAATCAGATGAAGATGTAAATATATTTATAACTGGGTTAATCGTGACTGTCTGATCGAGATTAGATGATTCGCCACCTCCGCCTCCACCACAAGATACGAGTAATAAAATAATAAGAAATCTAGCTATTTTCATTTTAAAAGATCTTTTAATAAATGCTAGATTAGTTATTTTTTATAAATTCATTCGTTAGATCTTTCATTTCATTTCTTAAAACAAAGAGAGCTATCAAGTTTGGAATAGAAACTAAAGCAACAACAACATATGCTATATTCCATACGATTGTTGTATCTATAACGGCAGCTAATATAAAACAGAGTACGTAGAAATTTCTGTACCAAAAGACACCCTTCTCACCAAAAATATATGCGGTTGACCTATCTCCGTAGTAGCACCATGTTATTGCAGTAGAAAATGCAAATAAAAGTAATGCGATAGCTACCAACTTACCACCATATTCTCCAAGCGCGCCTTGTGAAAATGCTTTAGCAGTGAGCTCAGCTGAGCTTACCAAAGACTTACCTTCAACCAATACTGGTTCTAAAACTTTCCCTTTGATAACATTTAAGGTGCCAGTGTAAAGGTTTTTATTATCAGCAGACTTTACAACTACATTCTCAGCAATTGATCTAGAATGAAGTATTGTAATATCAGAATTTATTAATTTACCATTTTCAATAGTTATAGATCCAGAAAATTCACTCACATCAGAATCAATAGATTGAACATACTTTGTTAACTGTTCCATATGATCCGGATGCCTATATGTACCATCAACATTCTCTTGATCGCTATAGGTGCCTTCAAGAATTACCATATCAGTCTTAGAGAATGTAGTATCAAATTTTTCGGTCCATACTCCACTTGATAATATAACTAAGGCTGTAACGCTACATACAACAATCGTGTCAATAAATGGTTCTAATATAGAAACAACACCTTGATCAATCGAAGTATTTTTTGAAGATGCATGAGCAATTGGAGAGGATCCTTGCCCTGCCTCATTAGAATACAATCCTCTAGCAACACCATATTTCAAGCTCATAGCGAAACTTGCACCTAAAAACCCACCAACTGCAGCTGATCCAGTGAATACTTGAGCAAAAATAGCGTTGAAAGAAGGAATAATATTTTGATAGTTTTCTATAAGAATAAAAAGAGCTCCTCCAAAATAGATTAGTCCCATAATAGGGATAATTTTACTTGCAACAGAAGCAATTCTTTTTATGCCACCAATTATAATGAACCAAAGCAAAATACCTAAAAACAATCCAGTAAATAGTTTAGGAACTGCAAACTCAGTATTCATTACTAGAGCTATATTATTGATTTGCGGCATATTTCCGGAACCAATAGCAGTAATCATCATTAAAAAAGCAAAAAGTATTCCTGCCCATTTCATATTTAAAGCGTGTTCTATATAGTACATTGGTCCGCCAGAAATAGATCCATCTTCAAGCTTAGTCCTATATTTATGACCCATTGTTACTTCAACAAACTTAGTAGTCATTCCAAAAATAGCTGTTATCCACATCCAGAATATTGCCGCTGGACCACCAGTCCAGATAGCCAATGCAACACCACCTATATTTCCAGTACCAACTGCTCCAGACATAGCAGTAGTAAGCGCTTCAAAAGCTGTCGTTTCTCCTTCTGCATCTGCTTTAGAATTTTTACCTGAAACTATTTTCCATGCCTTGGAAAAAAATCTGAACTGAGGAAACCCTAAATAAATAGTAAAAAATATACCTGTCCCAACTAGCAATATGGGAAACCACCAAGAACCACTCAGGTTACTATCTAATAATAATAAAAATTCATTAAATTGATTCATTGTTTGCCTCTATTGATTATTGGACCAAGCTTCCAATTCGGTATACCCACCAACCAATTCACTATCAATTTTTATTTGTGGAAAGGTTCTTGCCGATGGAAACATTGCAAAAAAATCTTCTCTTGTAAAATCTTCATCTAACTGTTTATAAGTGTATTCATAATTTTCGCGCTCACATAACGCTTTTGCTTTATCGCAGTATGGGCACTGAAGTTTTCCGTATATCTCAATCATGTTAGTATTCCTTAAATATTTAATTAATTATAAACAAAAAATGTCATTATTTAACCTTAAAAACAAATCAATTCTTATAACTGGTTCCTCTAGAGGAATTGGCAAGGCTATAGCACGCCATTCTGCTCTTCATGGTGCAAAAGTTATTATCTCTTCAAGAAAAATTGATGCATGCAATGAAACTGCTTCTGAAATTAATAACGAAATTGGTGAGGAAGTTGCATTCCCCATTGCCTGCAATATAAGTGATCAAGAGCAACTTCAAAATCTAGTAACAACCACAATTGATTTATTGGGCGGTATAGATACGCTAGTTTGCAATGCAGCAACGAATACACACATGGGATCAATGCTTGATATGACTGGAGAACAGTTTGATAAGGTCATGAATAACAATATTAAATCTACTCAAACATTATGTAATCTTTGTATTCCTCACATGAGAGATAAAAATGATGGGTCAATAATTATTATCTCAAGTATAGCTGCTATCAAAGGAAGTTCTATTTTAGGTGCTTACAATATAAGCAAAGCAGCTGATGTGATGATTGTTAAAAATATAGCAGCTGAATTTGGTCACTATAATATAAGAGCAAACTCTATTGCTCCTGGCTTAATCAAAACAGATTTTGCTAAAGGCTTATGGGAGAACCCTGATATTTTAAAAAGTGTTCTGACAACCACTCCAATGAGAAGAATTGGTGAAGCCGATGAAATAGCTGGTGTTGCGGTAATGCTAGCATCTAAGGCTGGAAGCTATATTAATGGAGAAACAATAGTTGTTGATGGTGGAACTACTATTGCTTAATAGATATTTTTAGCTGACTTAAAAAATAATTCATTACATGAGTTTCATTGATTGAGCTTACGGAATAAAAATCAAACCTAAGATTATTTAATTCATCAATAATATTAGAGATTTTTAATTTATTAAAGTTAGTTTTATTAAATTCTTTATAAGTACCGCTTAATCCACTGTCGGTTAATCTTGATTTAAGGAGTATCTTTAAAAACTCTATTAAATAGTTAATTTTTTCTATAAAGCCAATATCGATGTCATTGATATCTTTTAATACTTGAACTTGATCAACTTTATTAGAAGTAAATTTATCAATTAAAGTAACAAAATCTTTATATGAGTTTTGGTTGTTATTTTGTATATCTTCCAGAATATTAAATGGTGTTGCAAAACTAGGAAAATCCATTGCGGTATATTCAGTAATACCTGTATCAGAGAGCCAATTATTAACCTCTTCAGGTGATAAATTTTTTATATTAATAAGTTGGCATCTGCTATATATCGTCTGATTCAGAGATCTTGGCCTATTTGTTGTCATGATAATGTATGAAAATGATGCTGGCTCTTCAAGAGACTTTAAGAGCGCGTTTTGAGCTTCGTTAGTCATTAAATCTGCATTATGTATCAAAGCAACTTTATTTTTAGCTATAGATGGTGTTAAATTTAAAAAAGATATTACATCTCTAAAGCCCTTTTCATCATCCCAGTTTTTGCTTTCTTTTCTTCTGCTAATGTCATTAACACCCAGCTTGTCTTTATCAAGAACATACATGTCAGGATGGCTATTATTATGAATAAGGCTCATGTGATCCCTGCCGCTATTTTCAGATGGATTAATAATAATGCTCTCGCATATTTTATTTGCAAGAATGTTTTTACCTATTCCACTAGGTCCATTAATTATTATTCCGTGGGGCAAGTTTTTAAAATTTATATCTTTATAAATATCGTTAAGCCATTTATATTTTTCTATACTCATAAAAGAGGCTTTACATGGTCGATAATGCTTTTATTTATATCATCTATAGATTGCATTGCATCAATAACTTTTATTCTATTTTGGTTATTTTTAGCTATGTCTAAATAGCCTTCTCTAACTTTTTGAAAGAACTCGTTGCCTGCAGATTCAATTCTATCTTTCACATCGTTAACTTTTCTTTCAAACCCATCTTGAACAGAAATATCTAAAAGAAAAGTCAAACGAGGTTCTGGGCAATTAATAAAACCAATTAAACTTTGAATAAAATCAATAGAAAGATTCCTACCAAAACCTTGATATGCTAAAGAGGCATCATAAAATCTATCAAATAGAATAATATCTGAGTTAGAGTTATTAACCTTTTCTGAGATAAGCTGAGCTCTAGCAGCAAACATTAGTAATAGCTCTGACTCACTTGAAAGGTTTTCTTTCGAATCTAATAGTATTGATCTAATGCTTTCTCCAGTAATGGTTGATCCTGGCTCTCTTAAAATTTCAGTATTGTATCCATTGATCTCAAGATAGTCTTTTAGTAAATTAATCTGAGTCGATTTACCGACACCCTCTATTCCTTCAAAACTAAATATTTTCACTTGTTTAGACCCAATATATTAATCATTTCTAAATGCTCTTCGTAGGTTTTAGAAAAATAATGAGAGGTTTTTGAATTAGCGACAAAATATAAATAATTACCTGGAACTGAATTTATAGCAGCCTCTATTGAGGAAAGAGATGCCATTGATATTGGAGTTGGTGGTAAGCCTTTTATCATATATGTATTGTGTAAATTATTTTTATTAAGAATATCAGACTTTTTTATATCTCCATCAAAATTTGGTAATAAACCATAGATAATTGTTGGGTCTGCTTGAAGCCTCATGCCCAATGTTAATCTTTTAAGAAAGACTCCTGCAATCAAGGGTTTTTCTTGATTATTACCTGCTTCTTTTTCAATTATAGAGGCAAGAATAATAGCTTCATTAATGTTTTTTAAAGGATTATTAGGTGGCTTATTTAACCAAAGTTTTGATACTGTATTGAATAAACGTTCATGACTGGCTTGCAATAGAGATGATGCCTTCATTGAGTCTTTATAGAAATAAGTATCAGGATAAAGAATTCCTTCTTTAAATGGTGTTTGTCTCTTTATACAATTTAGATTAAAGCAATCAATATCTAAAAAACTATTCTCAAGTTCTTTTTGTACATCATAAATATTTGCCCCATCTTTAATAACTAACTTATGAGTCGAAGTATGTCCCTGACTTAAATCTAAGAAAATCTCTTTTAAATTTTTTTCTTCTACTTTGTATTTACCAGCTTGAAAACTATCAATATTTTCAATCGCAAGAAATACTTTAAAAAAAATAGTATCTAAAATATTACTCTTTACTAAATTATCTAAAGTTCTTGTCATTGACTCGCCTTGTTTTACGACAATATATTCATCTTTGGCGGGTTCAAAATTAATAAAGGCATGATATGGCCCTAAAATAGATATAGTAAATATTATTATTAAATTAATGTAAAAGAGTGTTTTCATTAAAACTTATAGTGTCATAAATAAAAAAAGGATTCTATTAAAGAATCCTTTTTAATATCATTTCATGTAAGAAATGAATAATTTTGCTAGTTGGTATTTCTAAGAATTAGAATTAATGTAATCTACCGCTTCGTTAACAGTAGAAATCTTTTCAGCATCTTCGTCTGCTATTTCAAGATCAAATTCTTCTTCAAGTGCCATAACAAGTTCAACAGTGTCTAAAGAGTCAGCACCAAGATCATCTACAAAAGATGAATCACTTTGTATATCATCAATTGCTGTGCCAAGTTGGTCACTAACTATTTTTTTTACCTTATCTTCAACGCTCATAATTTCTCCCAATTGAAAAGTGGCTCATTTTACATCTAATATCAAAAAGATGCACATTTATTAATGCATAAATAGTCCGCCATCAATAGAAATGGTTTGCCCTGTTATATATTGAGATTCGTCACCAGCAAGAAATGCAACTAACTCTGAAACATCTTCGGGTGAGCCAAGCCTATTTAAAGGTATATCTTTAATAATAGTATTTTTAGAATCCTCATCCAAAAAAGAGGTCATATCAGTTTCTATAAAACCTGGTGCTACAGAATTAACTGTAATATTTCTGGATCCTACTTCTTTTGCCAAGGATTTAGTAAACCCGCTTAATCCAGCCTTTGCAGATGAATAATTTACCTGACCTGGATTTCCCATTAATCCAGATATAGATGATATGTTTATAATTCTTCCATATCTATTCTTGATCATATTTTTTATAAAAGCTTTTGTTAAATTAAATGTTCCAGTTAAATTAGTTGCTAAAACGTTATCCCATTCATCATCTTTCATGCGAAGAAAGAGCTGATCAGAAGTTATGCCAGCATTATTGATTAATATGTCTGGTAATAAGTTTTGCTCCTTCAGTTTGGCTGCGCAATTCTTAATGGACTCTCGACATGTAATATCAAGTTTTAATGGAATTAAATTGTCTGAAGGTTTATCAAATTTAAACTCACTTCTTGCGGTTCCTATAACTTTGTATCCAAGACTTGCAAGATGCATTGCTATAGCTGCACCAATTCCTCTAGAGGCACCTGAAATAAGTACTACTTTTTTATCCATATATGTTATTAAAATCTTCTTTAAAATTATCAGAACTCATTGTTAATATATTACTCAGACCATTAGTTTTAGCAAGACCTGAAAGAACTCTTCCCGGCCCGCATTCAACAACAATTCCATCAAGCATATTAATCTTTTCCATAGTCTTGAGCCATTGAACTGGTTTTATAAGTTGGTCAGTTAATTTTTGAGCTATATCATCATCATTATTATTGCTTTCTAATGCATTCACATTGTGAATAATAGGAATGGCAGGATTATTAAACTTAATATTTTTCATTTCTTCAGAAAGAAGTATTGAGGCTGATTGCATTAAATTGCAATGAGAGGCAACACTAACCTTTAGTTGAATAGTTCTTTTGGCACCAGCGACCTTGCACTTTTCAGCAGCCAAGGCTGCAGCCTCATGCGAGCCAGCTATAACAACTTGGTTTGCAGAGTTAATGTTAGCAGGAGCTACAATTTGATCTAACGTATCTCTAACCTCATCACAAATTGAATATATGGTCTCAATATCAAGGTTAAGTATTGCAAACATAGACCCAGCATCAGATTTCTCCATAAATAGGCCTCTTTTATATACAAGATTCAGGGCTGTTTTGAAATCAATGCTACCAGAGGCAACAAGTGCTGAATATTCACCAAGGGAATGCCCTGCCATGATATTAGGTGTTAATTCTGTAATAGATAAAAATTTTTTATAATATAAGTAAGATGTTGCAAGTAAAGCGGGTTGGGTAAAAGAGGTTTGGTTTAACTTATCGTCAGAGCCACTTTGAATAACATCCAATAAATCAAAAGATAGTATTTCTTTAGATGCAGAGGAAATAAAATCGAGATCTTCGCTACTAAATGAGGATAACATCCCCAGGGATTGGGACCCCTGTCCAGGGAAAAGTAAACTTATATGCCTAGGCATAAATTAAGCAGATGTTTCTTCTACTTCTTTTTCTACTTTTCTTAAGTCTTTAACAAGTCTTCCTTTATAAAAACCATCTTTAGTCATTTGATGTCTAGCATGCTTTTCACCAGATACAGGATCTATAGATAATGTAGATGCTGTGAGTGAATCATGAGATCTTCTTTGACCTCTTCTAGACCTTGTAACTTTACTTTTTTGAACTGCCATACTAACCCTTTAAAAAAAACGTATCCTAACAAATATATACAATTATTGATAGATTTTTTTATTCTAATAAATTAAGAATTTTTTCAAAGGAATCATCAATATCTGCCTTACCTTTAATTAAATTATTGTTCTGATCTATAAACTCTATTTCTGATGCATGTAATGTCATTCTTTTTGTTTTATTAAATGGTTTGCTTTTATTGAATGTGCGATCGCCATATTTATCATCATTTAGAACAGGATGGCCAATATGATTAGCCTGAACGCGAATCTGATGAGTTCTTCCAGTGGCAATATTTACACTAACTAAGCAAGACTGATTAAGTTTTTTTAAAGGTTTAAATGTTGAAACAGCCTCTTTACCATTATCTGAAATTATAGATTTTTGTATATTTTCTTCAGAAGATGTTTCGATAAATAAATCAACTTTAATTTTTTTCTTTAAATGACCTTTCAATATAGCAAGATAGGTTTTATTAACTTTTTTAAGCACGAGTTGTTCATTAAAATGTCTATTAGATTTCTTATTTTTTGATACAACAAGACATCCAGAGGTCTCTTTATCAATTCTATGACAAAGATCTAATGAATCATCCATAAAAGACCTCAAGATAGATATCACACCATTTGGGCTATTTGTACCTCCATGAACTGGTAGGCCGTGTGGTTTATTAAGTATCAGATAGTTATCATCTTCATGGATAATATTATTTTTAATAAGATTAATGAGACTTTCAGAGAAAACTGATTTTTTTTCTAAACTTGGGTCATTGGTTAAATATGGGGGTATTCTAATAATGTCATCTTTATTAATTTTGGTATGAGGCTTAACTCTTCCAGAATTAATTCTTACCTCTCCTTTTCGAATAATGCTATAAATTTTAGATTTAGGTACATCTTTATATATAGATAGAAGAAAATTGTCTAATCTTCTTCCGTGATTATCATCATTAACTTCTATTTTTTTGACAGGCATGTGACAAATCTATAGGATATAGACTTAAATAACTAGATAAACTAGTTAAATATTAAAGAAAGATAAATACAACAGTTTAATTACAACTCTCTTAAAGAGTTAATCATCCAAGCAATATAACGTAAGACTTGATGATAGAAGCTTTAAAATAAGCACACTGCTGACTTATCTTCCTATACATAGGGAGAATAAAATGAAAAGAATTTTAATAAACTCATCATATGGTGATGAACTTCGCGTGGCTTTAGTTGATGGGGCTAAGCTATATGATTTTGATACTGAGTCGCCTGACAAGGTCCTTCTAAAGGGTAGTATATTTAAAGCAACTGTCTCAAGAGTAGAGTCAAGCCTTGATGCTGCTTTTGTTAACTTTGGGTCAGAAAGGCATGGCTTTCTTCCATTAAAAGATTTATCTAATGATTTCTTTAAAAAGAACTCGGAAGGTAGAAAAGAATGTACTTTGAAGGAAGGTCAGGAAATAATTGTTCAAGTAACAAAAGAGGAAAGAGGAACTAAAGGCGCAGCTCTTACCACTCAAATAGGATTGGCCGGAAGGTTTATTGTACTTATTCCAAACTCATCAAGATCTGGTGGTATATCAAGAAGAATAAGTGGAGAAGAAAGAGATCAAATTAAGCAAGCGTTAGATTCAATCAATATCCCAGATAATATGAGTGCTATTGTTAGAACTAATGGACTTGGAAGAAGCTCTGAAGAATTGAGTCTTGATCTTGCATACCTGCTAGCCTTATGGGAAGAGATTAATAAAACTATACCTGAGGCACCCTCTCCTGCACTTATATACAGAGATGATAAGTTGATAGTAAGAGTTGTAAAAGACTATTTCAAAGATGATATTGAAGAAATTTTAATTGATGATAAAGATACATATATTGAAGCAAAAGAGTTCATCGAATCTGTGATTCCAGACCATGCTGATAAAGTAAAGTTATATGATGAGGAAATCCCATTATTTAATCGCTATCAAATTGAATCACAAATTGAATTAGCTTTTCAAAGAGAAATATCCTTAACATCTGGTGGATCTATTGTCATAGACCCAACTGAAGCAATGACAGCAGTAGATGTAAACTCTGCAAGATCAACCAAAGGTAAAGACATTGAAGATACAGCGTATAAAACAAATCTTGAAGCTGCAAAAGAAGTAGCAAGGCAACTAAGGCTTAGAGATGTTGGTGGTTTGGTTGTTATAGATTTCATAGACATGCTTGATACCGCTCACCAGGAAAAGGTTGAGTCAGCTTTTAGAAAAGCAGTTTACTCAGATAGAGCTAGAGTACAAATATCAGGAATATCTAAGTTTGGATTATTAGAAGTATCAAGACAAAGACTTAGACCATCACTTAATGAATCCTATGATATAGAACATGTTTTGGTTAGAGGGCCTAGATCGCTAGGCTTATCAATCTTAAGAATAATAGGAGAGGATTCAGCTAAAGATAATACTGGAGAAATACAGGTTTATGTTCCAGCCGACGTAGCAAGTTATCTGTTGAATGAAAAAAGACAAGACATTATAAACATTGAAAAAACTAATAATATTAGAGTAATGGTTATTGCTGACCCTTATAAATCTAGACCTTACTATAAGGTGGTTAGAATTAAGGCTTCGGATATAAAAAATATTGATTCTTATAAACTAACTCCTAATAGCCCTGAGCCTAGTACAGACTGGAGAGATGATAAAAATCAATCTAAAGCCATGAAGCCATTAGTTGATGGGATTAAACCACCAAAAATGCCTAAGAAGAAAAAAGAAGGCCTCGTAGGCTGGATAAAAAGTATTGCGGGTATAGATAAAGAAGAAAAACCTAAAAAGAAAACAACCAGATCAAATAATCAAAATAGGAACAAAAAACCTAGACAAAATTCTAAGCCAAGAACAAACAACAAAGGAGCAGCTCAAAAAAATACACAAAGAAATCCTAATCAGAGATCAAACCCGAATCAGAAGCCAAACCCTAATCAAAAAAATACAAGGAATCAAAATACTAAGAATTCGAATGAGTCTTCTGTAAAAAAAGCTAATGTAAAGATTGATAAGCCAGTTGAGCCAAAAAAAGTTGCTGAAAACAATGCCACTCAAAGTAAACCTTCGGAGAAAACTACTAATAAAAAGGCTGTAAATACCAAACCAAAGGTTGATAAAAAAATTGTACAAGAGCCTAAAAAACCAGTAAAAAAAGAACCTGCTATTAGAGAGATTGTTAAAGAGCCAAAAGCAAAGGTAAAAATTCCAACTAGAGCTTCGAACGATCCGCGATATAAGAGTTAATTAGTCTTCCAGATAAGGTAGAGTTAGGTGGCGTCTTTGGTAAGTTGTTGATACCAAACCATTTTGCTTCAACTATTTCTATTCCATCTACATTAATTTCACCAGATGCGTATTCACATTCGTAACCAATCATTAACTGGCTTGGAAATGGCCACGATTGGCTTCCAAAATACTTAATATTTTTAACTTTAAGACCAACCTCTTCTTCAACCTCTCTTTCAAGAGTTTGCTCGGCAGTCTCAGAAGTTTCTATAAATCCAGCTAAGACACTAAAGAGCCCTTCTGGAAACATAGCATTTCTAGCCAAAAGAATTTGATCATCTTTCTTAATTAAACAAAGCACACATGGTGATATGGTCGGATAAGTCATAATGTTATTACAAGAACAAAATAAAGCTCCTTCTTTTTTATCCTCATTTTTAACAGCTCCACAATATCCACAATGTTTATTGCTTTTTAGCCAATGCAACAATTGGTTAGCTCTACCAACAAGATTTAAATCATCTTCATTAAGCATAGACATCATTTGACGTAAGTCATATTCAACTAGGGATGTATATCCCTGCTCATTCAATTGGAAGTTAGAATAAGTGACATCTACTGCATAGATATTAGATTTACCATTAATAGCAATACCTATTTTTGTGCACTCAACCTCATAATTTAAGAAGGATTCCTCAAGCATGAAAGTTTTTTGATCTAGGTCATAAATGACTTTGCCATCCTTATATATAATAAAAATATTATTATTATTAGGTTTAAACTCAAAAAATCTTTTAAAATGCATATATAACTTATAAATTTATTTAATTACTGATACCTATGATTAATACAATACAAAAAATGTTTTTAGGCAATTCACCAAGTTGGTACAAGTCTACCATTGTAGTGTTTCTAATAATTAATCCAATAGCCTTAATAGTTTTAAATTCACTTAATTACAATGGTGAGTTTATTGTTGGTTGGATGTTTCTATTAGAGTTTATTTTTACGTTAGCATTAGCATTAAAGTGCTATCCCCTCCAACCAGGAGGTCTTCTTGCAATTGAAGCCATAGTTTTAGGTCTTACAACCACTGATAACATTCTGCATGAAATTGAAAATAATCTTGAAGTTATACTTTTACTAGTATTTATGGTTGCCGGAATATTCTTTATGAAGAATTTAATGTTAACAATTTTTACTAAACTTCTTCTTAGGATAGAATCTAAAACCTTACTTTCACTACTTTTCTGTATTTCAGCAGCGGTATTATCAGCATTCTTGGATGCGCTTACTGTTACAGCTGTTTTGATTGGAGTAACTATAGGATTTTATAGAGTATTTCATACAGTATCTTCAGGAAAAGCTTTCAGTGACCATGGGCATGATTATCTTGATAACTCATTGCTTGATGGTGCTGGCCATGAAGATATGGAAAAATTCAAAGGGTTTTTAAGAGACTTGGTCATGCATGGTGCAATTGGAACAGCTCTTGGTGGTGTTTGTACAATTGTTGGAGAACCACAGAACTTATTAATAGCTAAAATTGCTGGTTGGGAGTTTATAGAATTCTTTATGAGAATGGCGCCTATTACAATGCCTGTATTTGTAGCAGGTTTAATAACATGTGTTTTTGTAGAAAGATTTTCAATAGCAGGTTTTGGTAATCAATTGCCAGAAAGTATTAGAAAAATCTTTAATGATTTTGATGAGTATGAAAAACAAAATACAACTGCAATTCATAAAGCTGAGCTATTAGTAGAGGGATTAGTTGCTATCTTCCTAGTTGTAGCACTTGCACTTCATGTGGCTGCTGTTGGTCTGATTGGTTTAGCAGTCATCATTCTTTTAACATCTTTTAAAGGTATTACTGAAGAGCATGATTTAGGAGAAGCTTTCCATGAAGCTCTTCCGTTTACAGCTTTGCTAGCAGTCTTTTTTGCAATCGTTAGTGTTATCCATGATCAACATCTATTTTCTCCTGTAATTAACTTTGTTCTGGCACAAAGCGCTGATACCCAACCTCCTCTATTTTTTGTAGCAAATGGAGTGTTGTCTGCTATTAGTGATAATGTTTTTGTGGCAACAATATATATTAATGAAGTTAAGGCCGCACTTGATAGCGGGTTAATTACAAGACAGGAGTTTGATAATTTGGCTGTTGCAATTAATACAGGTACAAATATACCAAGTGTTGCAACCCCAAATGGACAAGCTGCATTTCTATTTCTACTTACATCATCATTAGCACCTTTAATTAATTTATCCTACCTAAGAATGGTAATGATGGCCTTGCCTTATACTATAGTTCTCTCAATTGTTGGTTTTACATCAATAGTATTTCTGCTTTAGATATGTCTTTTGCCACAGAGCACAAGGTTTGTATTGCCCCAATGATGCAGTACACAGATATGCACGATAGATATCTCTTGAGGTTGATTTCAAAAAAAGTTTATTTGTATACCGAGATGGTCACTACAGGAGCCATTCTATTTGGGAAATGCTTTCATCAATTAGAATATAACCCACAAGAACACCCTGTAGCTGTTCAGCTAGGAGGCTCTGATATTAAAGACTTAGTTGAATGTGCAAAGATATCTGAAGACTATGGTTATGATGAGATTAATTTAAATGTTGGTTGCCCTTCAGATAGGGTTCAAAAAGGTAGATTTGGAGCATGTCTGATGCTTGAACCTAATCACGTAGCTGATTGTTTGAGCTCAATGCAAGACAATGTATCTGTTCCAGTATCAATTAAATGCAGGTTAGGCGTAGATGATCATGTTGACTATGAGTTCTTATATAATTTTGTAAACATAATACAAGAAACAGGTATTAATAATTTTGTTATACATGCAAGAAATGGAATTTTAAAAGGCTTAAGCCCAAGACAAAATAGGCATATACCTCCATTAAAATATGACTATGTGTATAACTTAAAAAAAGATTTCCCCAACCTTAATATTATTATTAATGGTGGAATTAAATCAATTGACGAAACAAAACAACATCTTGAGCATGTTGATGGGGTTATGATTGGAAGAGCTGCTTATGAGAACCCTTTTTTAATTAAGGATATAGACTCTGAAATATATGGTCTTGAATATATCAAAAAATCAAAAAAAATTATCTTAAACCAATATTTAGATTACGTTGAAGAAAAAATTACAGAAGGACATGAGATCTCTAGAATGATGAAGCATTTATTTGGATTATCAAGGGGTGATAAATTTGCAAAAACATTTCGTTTAAAAATTTTAGAGATTATTAGACTGGGTGAGATAAAGTCTCAACGAAAAGATTTAGAAGATCTTTTATTCTATTAAAAAATCATCCATATCATCTACAAATTCATCAACAACATTTTCGCCATCACTAACTTCATAAATCATATACTGGACATAAGAATCTTTTACAAAATCATACCTATCTCCATATATTAATGATTCAATCTCCAGTAATCTTTCTCTTGTTTCAAGTGCATCAACAGCTTTTAGAGCAATATTTACATCACTCTCTGTCATATGGAAGGTGACTGATAAAAGCGATGATACAGGCCTGCTAAAGACATCCCTGACACTAGATGGGCCTAAAAGTGGCAACATTATGTATGGTCCAGAAGGAACCCCCCATAATGCAAGAGTTTGACTAAAATCTTCTTCATGTCTTTTGAGTCCCAAGGGAGTTGCAACATCTAGTACACCACCAAGACCAATAGTAGAATTTATAACAAATCTTGTAAGATCATTGACTGCATATCCAATTTTTCCTTGTAATAGCTGGTTTACAGTAGTATCTACCTCTTCAAGGTTATCAAAAAAATTCGTGACGCCTTTTTTTAATAGTCTGGGGGATTTTGAATAAGTTTCGGCAATGGGTTTAAGAAAATTTGCATCCAAAGATTCATTAAATTCGAATGACAATCTATTTAAATCTTCAAAGGGATCATTTATATCTTCAGCAATTAGAAATGAAGAACAAACAAAAATTGTGAAAATAAATGATCTCATAACTTTATTATACAAGGGTTTGAATTGCGCTTGATATATCAGAAACCAAGTTTGAGGACTTATTTAAATTTAAATTATATATATCTTCGTTATATAATATTTTACCTATACAGGGCTGATCTTTTGATAGTAAAGATTCATAATCAGCTTCAAATAACTGATTTGAGGTATTATTTTCAATAAACCCTATTAGATTTATATCTAATTTGTTAAAAAAAGATACTGATTTTAAAGTATCGTGAATTGCTAATTTATTTGGAGTTGTTACCAAAAGACTGTGATCAGGTTTTACTTCAGACGCAACTGTTAAGTATGCATCACCCGTCCCTGGAGGCATATCAATAAACAAATAATCTAATTCACCCCAAATTGTTAAGCTCATCAATTGCTTTATAGCCCCACTTAACATTGGGCCTCTCCATATAGCAGCCCTATCATCATCTAAAATAAAACCCATTGAATTTAATTTAACGCCCATAGACTCGATAGGCTCCATTAATGTTTTATCTTTATCCTTAATATAGTTAGGTTTTTTATTTTCTACGTTAAATAGAATGTGTTGGTTTGGTCCATATATATCTGCATCTAAAATGCCTACTTTAAAATTTTTTGCAAAATTCATTGCAAGCAATGCGGTGATAGTACTTTTCCCTACCCCGCCCTTGGCAGAGGCTACAGATATTATTTTTTTAATACTCATATAAAATGTATTTTCACATATAATACAGTTGTTATGGACGTTGCTAATACAAAAAAAAGAAAAATACTTGTTACTCAAGCACTTCCTTATGCTAATTCGTCCCTGCATCTAGGTCATATTTTAGAAGCGGTACAGACTGATATATGGGTGAGATTTAATAACTTGATTGGTAACGAGTGCTTATTCTTTTGTGCTGATGACACTCATGGAACTCCAGTAATGCTTAAAGCAAAAGAATTGGGCGTTGAACCAGAGCAACTTATCAAGGATGTGCAAATAGACCATATAGAAACATATAAATTATATGACATCGATTTTACAAATTTTCATACCACTCATTCTGATGAAAATAAAAAGTACTCAGAATTTATTTATAACGAAGCAAAAAATAAAGATTTAATAACAAGAAAAACTATTAAACAGCTATTTGATGAAAAGGAATCTATGTTTTTATCAGATCGGTTTGTAAAAGGTGCATGTCCAAAGTGCAACGAAGAGAACCAGTATGGAGATGGTTGCAGCAAATGTGGGGCAACATACGACGTAAGTGAAATTAAAAACCCGATATCTGCTCTTTCTGGTACTACGCCAATTCACAAGGATAGTGAGCATATATTTTTTAATTTACCTAAACAAATCAACGTTTTAAAAGATTTTCTTCAAAAGAGCGATCTTCAAAAACCTATTGTTAATAAATTAAGTGAATGGGTAAATGATGATCTTCAGCAATGGGACATATCGAGAGATGCCCCCTACTTTGGTTTTAGTATCCCTGGAGAGATTAATAAATATTTTTATGTTTGGCTTGACGCCCCTATTGGCTATTTAGCGTCTATTGAAAACTGGGCATCCTCAAATAACAAAAAAATGGAAGAATTATGGTCTAAAGATTCTAACTATGAGATCTATCATTTCATTGGAAAAGATATTGCATATTTTCATGGTTTATTTTGGCCTGCATTGTTAGATTCAGCTAACTTAAAATTGCCAGATGGAATATATGTACATGGTTTTTTAACTATAAATGGCGAAAAAATGTCAAAATCAAAGGGTACTGGCATCCTAGCAAGAGAATTTGCAGAGGTATGTGATCCTGAAACATTGCGCTATTATTTTGCAGCAAAACTCAATGATAAAGTTGAAGATATTGACTTAAATCTTGAAGATTATGTAACAAGAATAAATTCTGACTTAGTTGGCAAATACTGTAATATTGCCAGCCGCTGCTCATCATTTATCAAAAAAAATGACAATAAATTATCAGATAATATTAATAATGAATTAATTGAAAGCATTAAATCAAAAAAACCTTTAGTAACTAGTTATTATAATTCAAGAAATTACTCCAAGGCTGTTAGGCTAATCATGGAAATGGCAGATGATATAAATAAATATATTAATGACAGCACTCCGTGGAAAAAAGAACTAAATGACGCGATAGATATATCATCTTCGGCTTTATATGCATTCAGATTACTTAGCATCTATTTACAACCAATAATTCCTAATATTACAAAAAATGCGTTTGAATTTCTTAACAGTACTGAAAATAGTTTTGAAGATTTAGATAAAATGCTTCAAAAACCAATAAATAACTATGTGCCATTGTTAAACAGGCTAGAACCAATTAATTTAAAGAAGGATGAACCTATGAATGATAATAATTTTATTGATATAAAACAATTTGCTGATGTTGATCTTAGGGTTGCGCAAATTGTAGAAGCGTCACTTGTTGAAGGTGCTGATAAATTACTTAAGCTAAATCTAAATGTTGGTGATTTAGGTGATAGGCAAGTTTTTGCTGGTATTAAAAAAGCTTACAACCCAGAAGATTTAACAAACAAGTTAGTCATATTAGTCAGCAATCTTGAACCAAGGCAAATGAAATTTGGATTATCTGAAGGTATGGTTCTAGCCTCCAGTGATGATGAAGGTATATATCTAATATCACCAGATAGTGGAGCAAAGCCAGGTTTGAGAGTTAAGTAATGATTAAGGAAACAGATATTATTGTTATTGGTGCAGGACCAGTTGGTTTATTCACTGTATTTGAAGCTGGTTTATTAGGTCTTAATTGTGTTCTTATAGACAACCTTGATAAGCCTGGTGGGCAATGTGCGGAGCTTTATCCAGAAAAGCCTATATACGACATACCAGGAGTAGCTTTTCAGACTGCACAAGAACATGTTGATGCGCTTCTTCAGCAGATTAAGCCTTTTGATTACGACCTATATTTAAATCAAAGAGTTGAAACTATAGAAGAGGCAAACCAAGAAGATGGTATTTTTTGGAAAGTAACTACAAACGAAAATAATTCATTTATTTCAAAAAATATATTTATAGCAGCTGGTGCTGGTTCATTTGAAGCACGCAGACCGCCAAATATAGAAGATCCTGATAAGTTTCTTGATCATGGAGTTAATTATGCAGTTAGATCAAAAGAGAAATATAAGGACAAAGACATATTTATTTTTGGTGGCGGCGACTCAGCATTAGATTGGTCTGTAGAACTAGCAAAAGAATCAAAGAGTCTTTCATTGGTTCATCGAAGAGATGCTTTTAGAGGGGCTCCTCATACTGAAGAACTAATGAGAAACCTTGTAAAAGATAAAAAAATTAATCTCTTAACTCCATATGTGATAGAAGATATTCATGGTGAAGAAAAAGTTAGTGAAGTTTCTTTAAAAAACTTTGATACAAAAGAAATTATCACTCATAAAGCAGATGAATTAATATTTTTGTTTGGATTAAATAAAAAACTTGGCCCTATTCTTGATTGGGAATTAGAACTTAACAATAAAAAAATTAATGTTAATACTGAAAATTTTGAAACCTCAAGAGAAGGAATTTTTGCTGTAGGAGATATAAATGATTATCCTGGAAAGCTTGATTTAATTCTATCTGGTTTTCATGAAACAACTTTGGCTGTCCAAAAAGCATATAAGAGAATTTATCCTGGTGAAAGAGTCCCTTTTGGTTACACAACATCTAATTCAAAACTCCAAGAAAAACTTGGCGTATTAAAAAAATAAATTGGAACTAATTGATTTAATACACAAAGAGTTACCTCAGATACAGTGTGGAAGGTGTGACACGCCTGGATGCAAGCAATATGCTGAAGCCATAGTTAATGGCTCTCCTCATGACAGATGTGTTCCAGGGGGAATTAAAACTTTAAAAAAATTAAATGCCATTACTAATACAAATTATATTTCTGTAAATTCTGAATATGGTCCAACAATTGAAAGTCAAAAAGTTAAAATTATTGAAGAAGAATGCATAGGATGTAAGAAATGCATATCAGCCTGCCCGGTTGATGCTATCACTGGCGGAACTAATATGATGCATTCAATAATTGATGATTTATGCACAGGATGTGAGCTCTGTATTGAGCCATGTCCCGTTGATTGTATTGAAATAATACCCCTTTCTGATCAAGATGCAGCCAAGCCAAGAGAGGTTTCACAGTTTTTTTATGACTCAAAAGAAAATTTAACAATTAATGAAAAAAGAAATAAGTTAATCAACTTTAGCGATAAAAATATGGAGATTAGCGATACTCTAAACCTTCAACTCAAGAACAGAAATATAGATAAATCTAAAATGATTGATGAAATGCAGAATAAAATTATAAAATCTGATTTATCTAAATTACATCGCTTTAATGAAAATGAAATTAATACATTCCTACAGGATGATAATTAATGCTAAAAAATAGATTTAGAAAATATTTACCTGTTGTAGTGGATCTAGAAACAGGTGGTTTTGATTCAAAAGAAAATGCAATTCTTGAAATTGCTATAACACTTATAGAAGAGTCTGAAGATATTCTATTGGTTGGTGAAACCCACCGATTCCATATTGAACCCTATGAGGGGCTTGTTGTAGAAGATGAATCATTGGAATTTACAAAAATTAATCTAAATCATCCATTAAGGAATGCTGTCCCTGAAAGCCATGCATTACAAGAGCTATTTACTATTATCAATAAAGCCAAAGCTAAATATGAGTGCTCAAGAGCCATACTCGTTGGTCACAATGCACATTTTGACTTATCATTTTTAAACGAGGCTATAGCAAGAAACAAAATCAAAAGATCTCCTTTTCACCCTTTTTCGGTATTAGATACAGTAAGCCTGGGTGTTTTAGCAACAAACCAGACTGTACTTGCTAGAATTTGTGATTCACTTTCTATTGATTATGATTCTAAAGAGGCTCATTCAGCTGCCTACGACTCTGACGTTACTGCCAAGGTATTTTGTAGAGTTCTAAACGACTATTCTAGCTAAGAGAACTTTCAATAAACTTTCTTAGGTCTCCGGACTCGTGCATTTGAGTAACAATATCAGCACCGCCTATAAGCTCGCCTTTCACAAACACTTGCGGAAAAGTTGGCCAATCAGACACCGAAGGCAATGTGGCTCTAGCATCATTATTTTCTAAAATATCTACATAGGAAAACTGTGCCTCGCATTCTATTAGCGCTTGAACTGTTTTAGCAGAAAAGCCACACTTTGGTTCGTAAGGCGTCCCTTTCATATAGATTAAAAGGTCATTGTCTTTGATTTGTTCTCTTAATTTTTCTTCAATACTCATACCTATTCCTTAATTGTATTTATATAACTCTTTATAGTGTCTTCGAAGCCATTTTTCAAGGCATCAACTATAACTGCATGCCCAATAGAAACTTCATTAATACCACCAATTTTAATAAGCTCTGGTAAATTTATTAGATTTAAATCATGGCCAGCATTAACAAATAGGTGCGTAGAGTTTGCTTTTAGAACTAATTCTGAAAGTGAGGAAATAATAGAAAGATCTCCAGATTCTATACTTTTAGAAAATTGACCAGTATGAATTTCTATCCCATCAACACCTATATTTTGTGCATAGTCAATAATATCAATGTTAGCTTTATCACCCTTAAGCTGGTCTACAAATAAAGAGATTTGTGAGTTGCTAGAAAGGCTCTTGAGCAACCTTACTGATTCTCTTAATTTTTGGTCATGATCGCCAGACTCCCAACCATGGTCTGATGTAATTTGATTAGGCAAGTCAGGTACGAGTGTTATTTGTTCTGGCTGACATACTTTTACAAGATTATTAAAACCCATGAACTCATTAAGTTCCTCTGAAAATGGATTGCCTTCCAAATTAAAGTCAACATTTCTTGATTTAGCTAAATTTGCTAGCGAAATCACATCATTACTTGTTGCATGTCTGTGGTCTGGTCTTGGATGAAGTGTAAGACCATCCACGCCAAGATTAATAGCTGAGTTTGCAAATTCTTCAAGACAAGGATTATTCTCACCTCTTGCATTTCTTAAAAGAGCTATCTTGTTTAGATTAAGACTAAATTTCATTCGATTCTTTTACTTTTAATAAGACTAGCCCGCCAAGGATAAATAGGACTGCTATAGGAAGTAGTGAAATTCTTACATCACCATAAAGAGCTAATAAGCCACCAACCATTAATGGTCCAAATATAGCACCTGCTCTTCCTAAGACATTATAGATTCCAAAAAATTCTCCTGCTTTCTCAGGTGGGATAATTTTTCCATATAAGCTTCGAGAGCTTCCTTGAATACCTCCCTGAACGCCACCAACTAAAATTGCTAAAATATAAAATTCAGAAGCGGATGAGAGAGTGGTTGAGAAAAATATAATAAATATGTAAAAAAGAATAGTAATAAATAAAACTGGCTTGTCACCATATTTATCAGCTATATAACCCCAGAGAAGTGTTGCTGGAAATGCTACAAATTGAACTAAAATTAGTGCAGGAATAACATCATTAGCCTTTAAGCCAACATTAAGAGCAAAATCTGCTGCAAGATAAATAACAGTATGAGCGCCATCAATAAAAAGAAAGAAAGCTAATAAAAATAAAGAAACATTTCTGTATTGAGAAATAGATCTCAAAGTAGTGAGAATATTTTTGAAAGATTCATTTATTAAAAATGTTTTTTTGTGATGGAGAATATTTTCTTTATAGTTTTTTTTAATAGGAAGCATAAAGGCAAACCACCAGATGGAAACCATAATAAATGACAGTTTAACTGCATCTGCAGAAGACTGAAGGCCTATTTTATCCCAGTAAAGAAACATTAATGCATTAACAAGAAATAGAGTCCCACCGCCAAGATAACCCCAGGCATATCCTTGATTCGATATTTGTGAAAGCTTATTTTGTGGTGCTATTTTAGTTAAAATCTTATCGTATGGTATTTGACCTACGGCAAAACAATAATTTGCAATACAAAAGAAAATCAAGGCATATAACCACGAACCTAATGAAAGTATAGATAGTAAACCTACAAATAAAGCTCCAATGGTTGTAAATAAAATAAGAGTTTTTTTAGTTGCGTTATTTATATCAGTGATAGCGCCAATAAATGGTGCGGTAAGTAAGACAATTGAATTACAAATTGCTAAGGCTAAGGTTTTATATACAGTTGCATCATCCACATCAATACCACTAGCCCAATATTGATTATAAAAAACAGGAAAAAAACCAGCAACCACGGTAGTTGCAAAAGCAGAGTTTCCAACATCATATGCTATCCATGACTTTACTTTTTTATTGAAAACTGTGGTTGTTGAATTGTTCAAAATTTATAAATATAGGTTTCTTATTGATATTCTATATTAATTTTTACCTTGCTAATCATTATATTTTTGTTATATTTTTTGGAGGGGGAATTTAAAATGGATGATATAACAACAATTAAATTTGGTTCATTCTTTGTAGTAGGAATTGGTTTTATAGTATTTCTACTTGGCCTAGCCGCTTATATTTTTTATTAAGCCGGCAACCAGTTTAAGGATTTACCAGAGAGTAAATGTAGGTGAAGGTGGAATACAGTTTGACCTGCATTTGCTCCATTATTAATAACAATATTAAATGTATTATCTAACTTTAGTATTTTTGAAACCTTTCCTGCAACTAACATAAGATGGCCTAATATTTCTTTATCTTCCTCATCTGCACTTGAGAGCATTGTTATATTTTTTTTTGGAATGATTAGTAAATGAATTGGAGCTTGCGGGTTGATATCTTTAATTACAATAGATTTTTCATCTTCATAAATGACATCAGCAGGAATATCTTTTTTGATGATCTTATCAAATAGAGTTTCAGTCATAAAATTAAAAAACTCTAAAGACCCTATAACCAATATAGAAAATTGCAAACGTCATTAGTATAGCCAATGTAATAACAAGCAGGTCTCTAAGAGTTTGTAGAAACTTACCCTGCTGTTTGGCCTTTACCAACTGAACAAGCAAATAGATTAAAGCTATGGTACTAATTGTTAATATAAATATACTCAACATTTGAATTATCCAAAAAAGGAGCCAACTCCCGTTACTAAAAACCCCAAAGCTAATCCCCACAAAAGACAAGCAATGAGATCTGCAATATAAAATCTTACAACCTTTAAGTCAGAAATACCAAGTAAAAAGGGAACTATTGGTCTTACTGCGGGTATAAATCTTCCAAGCAGAACAGTGAAAGAACCAGTTTTATCTAAAAATTTTTGCGCTCTTATTATCGTTTTCTGTCTTTTCACCATAACTTTTGTAGTTAAGATTTGTGGACCTATTGTTTTGCCAAATAAGAAACTAGTCATGTCTCCTAAATGGGCACCCAATACTGCCAATGGAACAATATAGTAGATAGATAAGAGTTCTGTATTATATATAAATATGCAAATTGAAAATAAAATTGCACTGGATGTAACAATTCCTGATAAAACAAAGGACTCAATAAAAGCAAAGAAAAGAATAACCATCCAAGCATATTCTGCATTTGCATTTAAATATAATTCAATTTTTTCAAACATAATATTAGATAGAGGTTATATAGAGTATTTTACTTTAATTATTAGTTTCGCATATAGTATGTTCAACAAGAATCACTATTTGAAAAATGATAGAAAAATTTAATATCCATATTTCTGACGAAGAAATAAATAAATTACACCAAAAAATAGCACTTACAAGGTGGCCCGATGAGATAAATGATGAATATTGGTCACATGGAACAGGAATGAGTTTTTTAAAAAACTTATCAAATGAGTGGTTGAACTCCTTTAACTGGAGGGATCATGAAGAAGAGTTAAATAAAATTGGTAGTTATAAATTTAAATCCAATTCTGGGCTTAAAATTCATTTTCTTCATTCTAAATCTGATAAAGAAGGAGCCGTTCCACTTATTATGACTCATGGGTGGCCAGGCAGCATTCAAGAGTTTTTAAAAATTATTCCTATAATCCATAAAAAATCAAAAATCCCAATAGATATAATATGCCCTTCTATGCCAGGTTTCGGATTTTCTGATAAGCCCACTGAGAAAGGTATGGATTCAGAGAAAATTGCAAGAATTCAACATGAGTTAATGGGTGCTCTTGGTTATGATAAATATGTAGTGCAAGGAGGTGACTGGGGAGCAACTGTGAGTAAGTGGATGGCAGAGCTTTACCCTAATAATTGTATTGGTATTCATTTAAATCTTGTAATTGCATTCCCTCCTGATAATCAAGATCCTATGCAAGGCGTTACACAAAATGAATTAGAGTTATTAGAAAATTTTAATAAATACAAAAATCAAGGATACGGTTACTATGAAATACAACGAACAAAGCCACAAACTATAGGTTATAGTCTTAATGACTCACCTATTGGTCTGGCGGCATGGATTGCAGAAAAATTTTATGGTTGGTTTGATGAAAGAACTAATAAATTAGTTGTTACGAATGATGAAGTTTTAAGTATTATTTCATTGTATTGGTTTACAGAATCAGCGCCTTCATCAGCTCGGTTATATAAAGAAAATGGGGAGTTTGGCTTTTCATTTAATAAAGTCTCTCAACCAATGGCAGGTGCTATATTTAAAAAGGATATCATGATCCCTCCAAAAATTTGGGCTGAAAAAATCTATAATGTAGTTCAGTGGAATGAGTATGATGGTGGTCATTTTGCTGCCATGGAAAAGCCTGAAGTCTTGGCTGAAGACATAGTAAACTTTATATCAAAGTTAATTAAATAAGGCTCTATAGGAGCCTTAAGAAATATGATTTAGGATCTAAAACTTCAGCTCAAATCCTACACTAATCATTTTTTTGTTTTTTAAACTATCTGATTGAGATCTTTTTGAGTAACTTGTAAATAACCTCAATATTGAATTAAATTGGTATGAGTATCCAATAGCATTCTGCTTTCCACCAATAAGCTTAATATCAGACTCGGATGTTTGAAACATTAAAGAAGATTTTGATGATAATTTATGTTTTAAGCTAACAACATAACCTGATTCTTTGTTAGATGTTTCTGCATTAATGGATTCTTGATATAGAAAACCAAGCGTGCTGTTCTTAATTGGTTTTAATATAGCAAATCTTTTACTTTCATAACCCTTAAGACCTGAATCTATTCCAAATGATGATTTAAAATTATTTGCGTTATAGTCAAATGAATAAGACTGATAACTTTTGCTAGATGTTTTAATATTATTAAGAGTAACCTTCAACCCTTTTATTATCTCTGCTGATGTATAGCCAACTAAGTCCTGGGATCTGTTTTCACCTACAAAAAGGTTTTTTATATCTGATTTAGTGTCATTAAATAAATCAACTTTCAATTGTGATTTCTTGAAAGCAGTATCATGAGTTCCAATAAAAAGTTTTCCAAAACCACCTGAAATACCTACAAATGTATTACGTTGTTTAAGTACTTTATTTTTATCTGCCTTTCCGTCTGTGACATCTATTTCATTTTCAATTTGAATTAGAAAATTTACTTTATTTGATAACTTAAACTTTGCCTTATATCCAAGCCTTGATGCATTGCTATTAGTTTCCGAGGAGGATTTAGAGTCTGCTTCTGTAGTAAGAACATCTAAATTTATTTTTCCATAAATCGCAGTATCAGCAGCAGTTAAGTTAAAAGTACTCATGCAAATTAATAAAGAAAGTAGAGAAAAATTATTAATTGATTGAGTAGTTCTTTTTTGAGTTTTGTAAAAATTTTTTTTCATGCTTATTTTTATATGATTAATGTTAAAAAATGCAATTATTCCATATATAAATGAATTACTCATAGTGTGAATAACACTCTTTTCAAAAGATTAACTTCAAAGTTTCATAAATTACTAAAGTGACACTAGAATGTAACATTACGTTAAATATGAACTACCATAAATAATAATAGTAAAATTATATATATGTTAGTACCACAACATATAATAGGCTATGAATAAAAATTCAATTCTTAAAAAAATCTACTCTTTGTATCTTTTATGTTTTTTTTCTATATACCAATTGAATGCATTCTCTGTTATATCAATATACGAAACAGACCAAGTTAAGATAAATGGAGATGCTGATGATCCTGCAATATGGATTAATAATATAAATATTAATAATTCACTAGTATTTGGAACGGATAAATATAATGGTATTTATACATATAATCTAAAAGCAGAAACACTTGATTTTTCTCCTGCGGGAAATATTAATAACATAGACATAATTTCTGACGACATTTCAAAAACTACTTTGCTATTTGGCTCTAATAGAAATGATAGCTCCTTAGATCTTTGGGTTTTAGATAACAATAAAATGAACTCAGATATAGAATCTAATACATTTAAGCTTCCAGTTAAATCAACTCTAAAAGGTTATGCAGACATGATTGTATATGGGGTCTGTTCAGGACATCACGAGTATTTTGGTAATATTGCATTCATTACTGAAGACGAGGGATCAAGAGTTCAATTATGGTCATATCGTGATAACTTAAAATTATTGCATACATTTAACAACCAAGATGCTACACAATCTGAAGGTTGTGTTTATGATTCTGATAATTCAACTTTATTTATTTCTGAGGAACAAGATAGAGGGATTTTAAGAGCTTACAAAATCAATAAAAATCTTGATTTTAGTGCTCCAATTATTATTGATACCAGATCAGGCAATATTGTTGGCGATCCTGAAGGAGTAACAATTTATAAATCAAACACTAATGAAGGATTCGTTATCCTTTCCTCTCAAGGTAATAGTACTTTAAACATTTATAACCGAAGATACCCATATAATTTTATAAATAGCTTTAATATTGTTGGAAATGGATCTATTGATGCTGTTACGGATACAGATGGAGTTGATGTTGTAAACAACAACCTGGGGCCATTATTTCCTAAAGGCATGTTGGTGGTTCAAGATGGAAGTAATGATGGCGAAGGATCAATTAGAAAACAAAATTTTAAATTTGTTTCTATTAAAGATGTCCTTGATAAAATAGACGAATAACTAATATGTATTTTACTTTTCTAAACATTTGTCCATAATCTAATAATGGAATTAATTGCCAAGCAAGAAAGGAGTAAGAAAAGAGTAAAGCTTATTCTTCAAACTGCTGAATCAATTCTTCTTAGAGATGGTCTTGAAGCTATAACGATAGCAAATATTGCAAAATATTCAGGCCTAAAGAGAACCTCTACTTATAAATTTTTTCCTACAACTGACTCTTTAAAAGCAATGATGATTAAGGGTTATTTTAAAGATTGTGAAAATGTATTTAGAGAGGAATTAACCCCACTTGAAACTAATCAAGTTTCTGTAATTGTTTTAAAGACGGTTGAGGTGATGTATAAATTTTTTAGATCCTCCAAAGCTGCTCAATTAATTATTTTAAAAAATACAGTAAGTCCTCCAATGTCATCTGAATCTATGCACGGCTTAGCAAGTTCTATTGAATACTTTATCGATAATAATATTGAGCTTCCTGATATGTATAATAAAAGTGGTGTCTATAGAGTACTTACTCAACTTATCCTCTCTGTATTTGCATTAAATGCAAAAGAAAACGGAGAGTTAAATGAGGTTGGAAGGATCGAGGCCCACAGAGCGGGCCTTTCCTATTTACTTAATTGGATTAATCAAAGCTCTTGAGTTTGAGCTATTAATTAAACCCCTACTGTCATTAAGGTTTCAATAAATCTTAATAAAACATAAAACAATACTGTTAATGTAGCGCCAGCAGGTATTGTTACTACCCAAGAAAGAATGATTCTACCTATAGAGCTCAGGTCTAGATGAGAAACACCTTTAGCAAGACCTACCCCAATAACAGCTCCTACAAGCGTATGTGTTGTTGATATAGGAAATCCTATGTAAGTCGCAGCTACAACAGTAGATGCGGCTGCCATCTCAGCTGAAAATCCTAGACTAGGAGTTAGTGTAGTAATTTTACTACCAACAGTTTTGATAACCCTGCCTCCCAGCATAGCTAAACCAAAAACTATACCCACTCCACCAATCAATAAAACCCAAGGACTAACTGCTGATTTTGCTCCAATTGCTCCTTCTGAGGCAACGCTAATTATTGCAGACATTGGACCGATAGCATTTGCTACATCATTTGAACCATGAGCAAAGGCCATAGCTGATGCAGTAACTATCATAAGAACAGCAAAAGCTGACTCAACACCATTCTTTTTAATTTTTTCTTTGTTTATATTTAATAGAATGTATGTGATTACTGTGACAACTAATCCAAATGCTATTGTAACTAAAACAACCTCATTATCAGTGAGAGGCAAACCTACATGTTTCAAGCCTTTTCTAGCAGTAACTAAACCTATAATTACAGCTACAAAGAAACTGTAAAGAGGTATTAATGATACAGCCGCTTGTGCTGGATCTTTTCTATCTAGAATAAATTTCTTAGCACTTAAAAATATAAAAAATGCCATTGTCCCTGAAATTGCAGGCGAGACGACCCAGCTAGCAGCAATGGTTCCGACTTTATCCCAAGAAACGGCTTGAAAGCCCATTGATATTATTACAAACCCTACTATAGAACCAACAATAGAATGCGTTGTAGATACTGGCCAGCCCTTAGAGCTTGCTATGAGAAGCCATGTACCTGCAGCCAATAATGCAGATAACATTCCAATAATAAATATATTTTCTTTTCCTATGTAGAGATCTGGATCGACTATTCCTTTTCTAATAGTTGATGTGACTTCACCTCCAGCTAAATATGCGCCTAAAAATTCAAAGATAGCAGCAATAAATATAGCTTGCTTAAATGTTATGGCCTTGCTTCCTACGGATGTTCCCATAGCATTAGCAACATCATTTGCACCAATTCCGAATGCCATGAAAAACCCAGCAAAAGCCGCTATAATAAGGATAAGTGTAGGATCTAAGAATAAATTTTCCATTGTTTTACCTGTTATATAAATTTAATATGTGCATTAGAACTTCTGGTTGTTACATTCATGTGAATTTACATTTACTTTTTAGTGAAATAAACAATACAAATATAAATGAATCTTATATCTTTAGATCAATCAGAATACAAAAGACTTCATGCCAAAGCATACGCATTGGAAAAAAGAAGACTTCAAATTGAATTATTAAAGCTTCAAGAGGATGTTATTAAAAATAATAGGAAGTTATGCATTGTATTTGAAGGTAGAGATACTGCAGGAAAAAGTTCTGCAATAAAATTCTTTTCTGAATACTTGAGGCCTAATAATTTTAACTATGTTCAATTAGGAATTCCATCTAAATGGGAGTCATCTCATTGGTTTCAAAGATGGGGGAAAGTTATACCCCAAAATGGTGAGATCTCATTCTTAGACAGATCATGGTATACGCGAGCAATAACAGAGCCAATTATGGGATATTGTTCTGAAAATCAATATAGAACATTTATGAATAGAGTTAATAAGTGGGAAGAGGATCATATTTTAAATAATGTTGAGATTACTAAATTTTATTTTTCACTATCAAGAGATCAACAAGAAAGAAGGATGAATGCAAGAAAAAATTCTCAATTAAAATATTGGAAGCTATCCAAAAATGATGAAAAAATTGTAACTAAATGGGATGCTTTTACTTTCTATAAAGAACAAATGTTTTCAAGAACTGCTACTGAACTATCGCCATGGGTAATGATTAATTCAAATAATAAGATGATAGGTAGATTAACAGCCCTAAGGTACCTTTTGAATAAGATGGATTATGAAAATAAAAAAATACTAAAGCCAGTGAAATGGTCGAAAGCTATATCTAATTATTCAGCAAGTATTGAAGGAGTTCGTTTTGATAATCTTACCTACGAACAATTTATGATAATTACTAAATATAGTGACGATACATAATGAAAATAGCATCCATTGATATTGGTACAAATGCCATTAAATCAAAAGTATTTAATACAAGCCCTACAACTATTGATTTTATTGAAGGCATCAGATCGCCAATAAGACTTGGCGCAGAGGTTTTTGGTACAGGCCTTCTGTCAGATAACAAATTAAATGAACTTATCAGAACATTAGTAAAATATCAGGATAATTTTTTAAAAAATAATATTAAAATGTATGAAATTGTTGCAACCAGTGCATTTAGAGATACAGCCAATTCTGAAAATGCTAGAAGATATGTTGAAAATAATATTAATCATCCTATAAGAATTATTTCAGGGTTAGAAGAGGCTAAATTAATACGGTTTCATCCAAAAGCTCAAGAAGGTAAAAATAAGATTTACGTTGATGTTGGTGGTGGCAGTACTGAAATTTATATATATAAAAATGGAGACCATATTATTCAATCTTTTCAGTTGGGTGCGGTAAGATCTATGCTCGGTAAAGACGATAAAAATGAATGGTTGCGCCTTTCTGAGTGGCTTAATAAACAAAGTGACATAGATACACTAATTGGTCTAGGTGGAAGTATAAAATCGTTTTTAAATATCTATAAATGCAAACAAATAACTTCGAATTTATTTATTGAAAAATCTAAAGAATTAACAACCTTAAATCAAGAAGAAAAAATATCTCAATTTAAACTTCAGCCAGATAGAGCAGATGTTATAGATTATGCTTTAAAAATTTATCTCATGATAATAAATAAACTTGATATTAAGAATATTAAATCAACAAAGTGGGGAGTTTCAGATTCAATTGCTGTAAAAACATTCCACGAACTTTATTCAAAAAAAATATCAATCTATAAAGACTAGATAAACGAAAGTTTAATAGCTATACCAGCAGAATCTCTCTTTGATTCTATCGTTAAAATACTCATTGAGGAGGAATTAATTATTTCCTCAGCCAAAAGGATGGCTATACCAAGGTCAATAGAACTAAAAGATATGACTAGCATGTCTGCTTCTTCTAGAGACACATTTGAAATATTTTTATAACTCTCATTTGAAAGGATAATTTTATTCACCAAGGCAAGATCTATATTAGTTTGTTTGTTGGTCTGAGTAAGTGGATATGATTTTTTAAATACGTATTCATAATCGTTTCTTTCTTTATCTAGGTTTTTTACTGATATGTTGTAAGCGTTATAAGTTGATGATAATAAGATGCCAGCACCAAATAATAGTAATAAAAGAAAAGAAGCTATTAGCAAGTAAATTTCACGAGCTTTTAAGCTTTTTAATAGTTTATTCATTTATAAGACTTACAGTTATTGAGCCGGAAACAATATTATTCGACGAGATAACTTCTTCGTTTAGTATGGTTACTTTAAATTGCTGTGAAAGGTTTTTTATGAGGTTGTATTGGATTAAGGGCATTCCACTGATACTTATTACAACATTTGAATCATTAAAATTGATATAAATTCGATCTAAATACTCATCGCCAATTTTATCTAGAAAATCTAAAGATGGAAGTTCTATATTACTTAGCTTTTTAGAGGGAATCTGATTCATTATTGAATCTATCTGAGATCTTGGTCTGACTACTTTTTTTATATCTTTATTTATAGCGGTAAAAATATTAAACGTTGCTTCTTTATATGCCAATGCATCATTATTATTTTTTTTGATCAGCATTGATGGTAAAAATATGAAAGAAAATAATCCTATTACAATGATAAGCAATTGAGCGATAGTGAAATTAAATTTGCTTTTCAATGATTGATATGAAAAGTGAAATTTATAGAAGTTAGGCAGTCTATCAAAATCCTGATTGAAAAAACTCTTAAGATTAGAAGCCATAAAACTTGAATTAGGATACTTTTCTTTTAAAAATTTATCATCACTATAAATTAATGGGTTGTACCCAATCTTGAGATCAGAAATCATCTGGCAATACTGTTCCAAGGCACCACTAGATACAGCAGTTCCTGTCCCGTCTGAGTTTGAAAAAATAAATTTATTATTTAGTTCGAATATGACATCTTGTTCATACTCATCCTTAAAAAAGGAATACTCTGGCATTAATATAATATTGTTGTCTAGTTGGGTTAGTGCTTTATTTAAATCTTCCAATATCACCTTGTTTACAATAAAGGCATTATTTCCATGAAAAAGGAATTCATTATGAGAAATTTGGTCTACTATTTTATTATCAATATCTGAAATAAAATTGGCTAAATTAATATCTTCAGATAAAGCTAAATTTTTTGAATTTTGATATGAAGTTATCAATATTGAAGGAATTAAAACTACCACTTGGGAACTATCTTCCAAGTTTTTTAATTCAGCTATGTCTAAAAAATGTTCACTCGATATAAGCCCATTATTATAAGAATATAACTCAAAAGATGTGCATGAGCTGTCTATAAAATTTGCAATATAGGTATTCATTTAAATACCATTATATGTTCTAGAAATAATATAGCTATTTTTGTTCTTATCATGAATTATTTTGCTTGTAGATTTTGCAGAAAAATTGTTTTGAGTAATAACAGTAGTAAGGTCAAATGTAGATGAAGAAAATTTAATATTTCCATATTGCGCCTCAAAATTTGCCATAGGATGAAGTGCTTTCAAAGAGTTAAGGTTTTCTATGCCCTCTTCTGGAATGGTATCAATAATATATTCAGCTTCGCTCAAAGCTAGATTTGGAAAAAAAGAAGATAATAAAAAAGAATCATCAAGATTCAGTGTATTTACGTTTAGTGTAAGATTTGAATTACCAATAATGCTACAAAAATTATTTTTTATAATCTGCCAATTAATCTTTCTAAAAGCTGGAATGCCTTTTAGCTCATCAACACTAAAAAATAATCTTCTTCCTGTATATTCTTTTGGATTGTTTAGTGGTCCAGAATAAAAATAGTCTTCAAGACCATATGCGCGAGGATCAGAGTCAAGGTCAATCCAATCAATAACTTGGTCGATCATCTCTTCAATTAAATTATTATCAACAGATTGAAATCTCATAAATTTTCTAAAAGCATCTATTGATTTCTTATTTTCGATATAATTTTTTTTATTTTTAATAACCAAGGCATTTATATTAAAACAATTTGAATTATCTGAAATTTTTGCAGTAACTATCCCTCCATCAGTCTCAAAATATAAATCGTTATTAAGTAAAGGGTTATTTCGGGACAGCTTATTGGAATTAAATTTAAGCTCTATGTCTATTTTTTTTAATGCCAAAGACTCAAGATTTTTAAAGACATTTAATGAAGTAGACTGGAATTCAAGATAAGTAGCTCTTTTTAAAGATATTAAATAATTATTTCCAATAACAACAGCGACGGATGACAATAATAAAATTATTAACAAGACTGATATTAAAACAACCCCTTTATTACTAGTTTTGAGATACATACGAGATGTTAGGTTCAATTATCCATGTATATGATTTTTTATCTAAAGTGAATTCTATCTTAATTAGCCTTGGTATTTGCTTTGATGAAGCATTGTTAACAGGCCAAAAAGAGTGCCACTTATTAGAACTTAAAAAACTAAAATTTAAATCATCAACATTCCTTAGGATTAATGACTCTATAAATTGGTTTTGATCATATGGATTTGAAGAAAAATATTGTCTTCTCTTGATTTGTTTGTCTTCATAAATATATTCAACCCTTTTAATTGGAGATACATCATTAGCAATAGAACTAATTTTGCTATTAAAAATAATTGAATTCATACCTTGATTTGCAACAAAACTGCCAGACATATTATTTCCATAAAAGTCACGAGATGTGATATTTACAATTTGCCTAAGATCTCTTCTGATTTTACTTGAAGATAAATTGATATCTTTTATTTTATTAAGATAATTTGTTGTTTGATACTCTGTATCTAAAGATGACTTAAGTATATTTGATGTGATTAATGTAATTATCGAAAGTATGACAAGTGAAATTAACACTTCTATTATTGTAAACCCCCTATTCATTAACTAAATATCCTTTTGTTCTATAGATATATTGTGTTGAACCTTCAGACTTAATTAATATCTCATATTCTAGAAATTCATCACTAATTCCAATATAAAAAGATTCTTCCCACTTCCAATTCTTGCCTCCCATTGTGTCCATTCCATTTCTATTTATGGGCTTTGAGGGCTTTTCAATGGTATTAATTAGTGCGATTCTATTATTAGCTACTTCTTTAGCCAAGTAATGATCTTCTAATTTATATACAGATACGCTCGTAGATAAAATTAAGTTATAAATTACTAATAGGGATGTGCTTAAAATTGCCAAAGCAATAACAATTTCAAAAAGACTGAAGCCTTTTTTAGTATTCAATAATTTTGGTTTCAATTTTTCCATTATTGTTAATTGTAATCTCTTGGATGAAATTTGAAGAAGAAATACTTATTACTCCTCCAGAATTTTCTCCTGAAGGGTAAAAAATAATAAGCGGTTTACTCAAATCATTCTTATCTAATTGCATAATAGAACCATCAAAATATTTAAATGTTTTACTGTTGGAAGAAAAATTTTTCCATGGCGACTGAGTATTATCTAAAAGCATTTGTTTTTGCATCTGATGGTCTATTATGTATATAAAATCTTTCTTATCATTGGCATGCCAAGCTATTAGATTTCCAGTAATAATGCTTTCTTCAGAAAGATAATTAAAAAGAGTACTTAAAGAAAGCTTATTTTTTGAAACTGTGTCAGTCAGGCCTATATTAAGAAATAACAATGACGATGTTATTCCAATAATAACTAGTACAACAAGAACCTCAATTAAAGTGAAGCCTTTCTTTTTTTTATTGCATCCAATTTCCAATATCAGAATCCTCGCCAGTTCCTCCAGGCATCCCATCTGCACCTAAAGTGTATAGATCATATTTTTTTGCCCTTCTGGGTGGGTTTTCATAAATGTACTCCCTGCCCCATGGATCAAGAGGTTCAGATGAGATATAACCATCCTCAGGATATAAAAAAGGATTTCTTAATTCTGAATGTGGGTTAACAAGCGCTATTAAGCCCTGTGAAGTTGTTGGGTATGACAGCTCATTAAACTTGTATAGCTCCAAGGCTTTTCCTGTTTGAGACATATCAGCTTTAATTTTTTCAAGGTTAGCTCTTTGGAATACTGGGGCAGTATTTACAACAACTATAGTGGCTAAAATACCTAAAATAACTAGGACAGCCATAAGTTCAATCATTGTAAAACCTTTATTATATTTATTCATAATTTATCCTAAAGCTAAAGTATTCATTTGCATTATAGGTATTAGTATAGCTAGAACTATAAGCATAATAAATCCACCCATAAATATAATTACTAATGGCTCCAATAATGATAAGAAGACTGATCTCTTTGATTCAATTTCATTTTTCATAAATTCTGAGACTTTTGAAAACATTTTTACCAAGTTTCCTGATTTATACCCACTAGATACAAGTTGTATAAAAATATCTGGAAAAACATTTTTTTTCTTTAACGAAAATATGAAATCCTTTCCCTCAACAACATCTTGCCTAGTCTCTGAAATACTCTTTGATAAAAATTTATTAGTGAATATTTTAGATGACTCATCAAGAGCTACATCCAAATTAGTGCCTGACTCAAGAAGTAAACTCATGGTACTTGAAAACCTTTCAATTTCTGAATTTAATAAAAAGTTTCCAATCAAAGGGATTCCAAGTATTTTTTTATGAACATTGGTATGGTTATTAGCTTGTTTAACAAAATATTTATAAAAATAAGTGAAGCAAATTATTACCAAAACAGATGAAATAATTATAATTCCTATATTATTTGAAATTGCCAGCAAAGCTTTAGTAATAAAAGGTAATTCAGCTCCAGCTTTAACAAACTGCCCTACAACCTGTGGCAAAACAAATGCTAGTAAGGATATTATTACTATTATTGAAAATCCTATTAATATAACTGGGTAGGTTAAAGCTGAAATAACTTTCTGTCTTATGGATGCGCTTTCCTCTAAATAGTCAGCCAGCCTATCAAATATCACGTCCAAATTACCTGAGGAATCTCCTGCTGTAACCAGTGAAGTATAAGTATTAGTAAATACTCCTGGATACTTGTTCATAGAGACCCCTAGCCTTTTTCCTTGAATAATATCTTCCCTTAGATTTAATAAAATATGAACTAGATTCTTGTTAACACATTGATCTGAGGTTATCTTTAATGCATCTATAATCGATGTATTAGCTTCTAGCAATGTAGCCATCTGCCGAGTCATTATGACAATATCTTTTGTTTTTACTCTAGATATCCTTGAAAGATTACCGTTAGTTTCAGATACATTAATTGGTGTGAGGTTTAATTCTTTTATTAATTTTCTTGCTTCTCTTTCAGACTGAGCACTAAGCAAACCCTTCTTTTTTAAACCATTTGGGTCTATTGCTGAATAGCTATATGCTGGCATTTTCTTGAAGATTGTTAATTCTTATGAGCTCTTCGCAAGATGTAATACCTTTTGAAATTAATTCTGAGGAAGCCTCATCGATTGATTGATTGTTTTTAAAGACATGTTCTGATATTGAATTTTCTGAAGCATTATTATGTATCATTTCTTTTAAAGTTTTATCTACTTGAATGCATTCAGCAATTGCAATTCTTCCTTGGTAACCGGTATTTGAACAGTCATCACACCCAGAAGATGTAAACACCTTTTTATTAGTATCTAAATTAAATAGCTTAGTAGAATTCTTTGAAGGCAATTCTTCTTTTTTACATGATAAACATAGCCGTCTAACTAATCTTTGTGAGATTACAGTTCTTAAACTAGATGCAAGCAGAAACGACTCGATTCCCATGTCTCTTAATCTAGTTATAGCAGCCACAGCACTATTAGTATGAACTGTAGATAGCACAAGATGGCCAGTAAGACTAGCCTGAATGCCAATCTGTGCTGTTTCAACATCCCTCATCTCACCAACCATGACAACATCAGGATCTTGACGAAGTATGGCTCTTAATCCTTTTGCAAAGGTATATCCTGTTTTTGTATTTACCTGGGTTTGACCAATCCCATTTAACGTATATTCAATAGGATCTTCAACAGTTAAAATATTTTGAGAAGAATCGCTTAGATGTCTTAATCCAGAATATAGTGTTGTTGTTTTACCTGATCCTGTAGGACCTGTAAATAAAATTATGCCTTCGGAATTTTTTAAAGATGATTTGTAGTTTTTTAGAATTACTGACGGCAATCCAAGGTCATCAATATTAATTTGAGAAGCTTGCTTATCTAAAAGTCTTAGCACTATTCTTTCACCATAAGATGATGGCAACGTAGATACTCTTACATCAATATCCTTATCTCCAAGCGATAAAGATACCCTTCCATCTTGAGGTAGTCTTCTTTCAGATATATCAAGTCCTGATATTATCTTTATTCTTGATATTAATACAGAGCTTATTTTACTATCCTGCTTAAGAATTTCTTTTAAAATACCATCAACTCTAAATCTTACAATAAGGGTATCTTCGTATGGTTCAAAATGAATATCGGAGGCTCTATTTTTAACAGCTTGGCTAATTATCCCATTTATTAATTTTATTATTGGCGTATCGTTACTTCCACTTAGTAAATCTTCGGTAGCAGAAATGCTTCCGGCAAAACTTTGCAAATCAAACTCATCTGTAAGTTCTTCAGACAGTAATGTTGAGTCTTTATTAATTGAAAAACTACTTGTTAACAAGTCATTAAAATAATCAGACTTGCATAGTGAAAATGAAAAATTAGATTTAAGAAATCTTTGTATTTCATGATAAATGTCATCAGATAAATTATTTGGCGATATTACTGAAAAGGAATCTCCGTCACTGAATGCCAAAACATCATTTTCTTTTACAAAATCATATGGGAGTACGTTGGAGAGACCTTCTTGATCCTTAAAGTTTTCCATTACTAAGGTTAATTTTCAGACTGTGTAAGGTCAATAAGTTGTGTTGATTCTCCAGTAAGAACTTGCCTAGCTTTAATATAATTATATTTATCATTAGACAATTGATTTGATATATCTGAATCAAGAATGACAGTAGGCCTTAAAAAAACCATTAGATTTTTTTGAACCACGGTAGATGAAGAGGACTGAAACAATTTACCAAGTATTGGAATTGAACCTAAAATTGGAACCTTTGAAACTGTTTCTTGTGTATCTTCATCAATTAAGCCACCTAGAACAATGATTTGACCATTATCGACTAGCACTGTTGTTTCTATGACTCTCTTATTTGTAATTAAGTCTATTCCACTTGTAATAACACCAGCTACTCCAGATACCTCTTGTTTAATATTAAGTATTACAGAGCTTCCTTCATTTATTTGTGGTGTAACTTCAAGCTTAATCCCAACTTCCTGCCTTGATGTAGTTCTAAATGGGTTAGCATTACTGGTACCCAGGCTTTCACCTGTTGTAATAGGTATTTCCTGACCAATAACTAGATTCGCAGTTTCGTTATCCATTGCCAAAATTGATGGAGTTGATAGGATATTTGAGTTAGTGTCTTGAGCAATAGCATTGATTATTCCTATAAATTTATCACCGCCATCAGAAAGATCACCAAATCCTGTAACGAGTCCTTGAGTGTTTAGGAGCGAGGATATAGCTGAAGTGTTTAAGTTAACATCCTGATCATTGCTGGCAGCTCCAACAATAGATAATAAATCAGGCCCAGCTCCTCCGAACCTTGTAACTCCAATAGGCACACTGTCACTATCACTTCCATTATAAATAGTTTCAACACCAAGATTTTTTGCAGCGGTCTCAGAAAGCTCAACAATAATAGCTTCAACAAGAACTTGAGCTCTTCTAATGTCTAGTTTTGAAATAATATTTTTAATCGTATCGAGGTTAGCTTCAGCAGATGAAATTATTAAAGAATTAGTTTTTTCATGATGTGTAATAACAGTTTTCTTACCATCTGCATCTGCAATAAAACTACTTGATATAGAACTAAGAATTGCAGAAATATCAGCTGCCTTTGCATATTTTAAATAAATAACATCCACCGAATCATCAGAAGTCACATCAGCATCAAGAGATTGCAAAGTAAGGTTAATATTATTAGTAACAAAATCATTTGCAGATATTATGACTGAATTAGTTGGGCTAAAAGGTATTGCAATAAACTTACTTATTGTTGGATTGTTTTGTGCTTTTAACTTGTCTAAAATTCTTACAGCTTCAATAGGCGACAAGTTTTCAAGCTTAGTTATTGATATTTTTGCAGTATTATTTTTATCAAGATCTAAAATAAGTCGATTAACTCTTTCAACATTACTCCCCCTATCTACCAAAAGAATAGAATTAATTGATGGAATGCTAGATAGATGAGCTTGCCTACCGGTAATAGGCTTTACCATAGGAAGAATCTCATCAGCAGATCTGTTAGTAAGCGGTATTACAACAGTCTCAAAGTCACCTAAAGTTTTTGTTGCGATGCTTAAATCTCTTGTAGCTTCATTTTCTGGAATAATTCTAACAAAACCCTCTTCTGAAATAATACTGAATCCATTTACCTGAAGTGTTCTGAGATATACATTCCATACTTGGTCTCTATCTAGTTCTGCATTAGAGTAAATAGTAATTTTACCCTTAACTCTAGGATCTAAGATTATGGTTTTTTTTGAAAACTGAGCTATGTCTTGAGTTACTTTTTTAATATCAACATCCTCATAATTTAATATGAAAGAATCATCTGCAAAAAGCTGCGATGATGAAGACACAAAAATGCATAATATTAATAGTTTATTTAAATCTAAATTCATCTTATTTACCCACTAAATTTTCAATTTTATATAATTTATCACCATCTTTAAAAATTACCTCATTTTGGTTAACTTCAATTAGCTCAAAGACACCCTCTAGTTTTTGTCCAATAGATACAACAAATTCCTTATTAGATTTTTTTACTATAACAGAAGCGTCAGACCCACCAGACCGATACCCAATTAATTTATATTGAAAGGATATATTTGATTGTTTGCTTGAATCGTTATTGAGCTCTTCGATTTGAGAATTTCCAGATGCATTGACATCAACAACATTGAGTATTTCAAAACTATTAATCTTTGGATTGATGTTAAGTTGAGTTCCAAAAAATATGAGTAATAGTATCGATGGAATAGCGATAACCAAAATTATAATCTTTTTTATTAACTTGAAATTAAACATACTAAATATGTTTTAAGTGTAGCTTATTTTAGAAACCTAAATAAATATTTACGTGATAATTTATAACTAATTCTATATGTTTAATTAGTAAGAAAATATTTTGTAAGAATGGTAACTTAGATGAAATAAGTAAAAATACTTATCTAAGACCAGATATCTTTACAACCTTATTAAGTCTTCCTGCTTTCATAAAAGTATGAAATTTTTTCCATATTGTTTTTACCATTAGACTGCTCCATTGTAAGTATTTCATTTGTGAAACACTTATGTGACATTTATGTGACAGATTAATATAATTTATAGAAAAAGTAAAGTTACTACTTTCCTGCTGGAAGTGTAAACCAAAAAGTAGAGCCTTCAGGTGACCCTGACGAAACCCCAACCTCTCCGTTGAGGCTATTAACTAGATTTTTTACAATAGCTAGGCCTAGGCCACTTCCTTTATTATGTGAGGCTCTTGCTGATGCAGCTCTATAAAATCTATCAAAGATATGTCCTTTATCAGCATCTGATATTCCAATACCATTATCTGAAATCATAACCCTTACATTATTATCATCTTGCTTAGTAGAGATCTCAATGAAAGACTCTTCAGGAGAATACTTGAAGGCGTTATCAATTAAATTAGTTAAAATCCTTTCAAGTGCCTGAACATCAGCTTTAATTTTTGTTTTATGTGCTGGCTTATATGTAAGATTAATGCCCTTCTTTTTTGTGAGGCTTTCCATGGATAAAATAAAAGGTTCGATAAAACTATCAAGATCGATCGGAACAATATTAAGTTTCAAGTCGCCATATTCAATTCTTGATAAATCTATTAAATCGGAAACCATTAACGACAATCTTTCAGAGTTATGTAAGATGGCTTTAGCAAATACCTTTGCATCCTTTTTATTTTCTAATGCGCCATCAAGTAGAGTTTCGGAATTTGCCCTAATAACACTCACAGGGGTTCTTAATTCATGAGATAAGTTCGATATAAAATCTCTTCTCATTGAGTTAAGCTGACGAAGTTGAGTTATATCATGAACAACTAAAATAAATTCTCCAGTGGTCTTAGATTGATTCATTGAACCAAGAACCCATTGAGTATTTTTGTTATCTATTTCAATTTCAAATTCAATATCTGCACTTTTTTTATTTTTTACTCTCTTAAAAAGATAATTAAGAGCTGGAATATCTAATTTTTTTATATTTGTATTTGATAAATCGTCTATATGCAAAATAATTGATGCTTGCTCATTAGTAAAAACAACGTCACCTTTTTTATTAGTTACAATAATACCCTCTCCAAGATCATCTAAAACTAAACCAAATTGATCTCTTTGTTTAGCAATCATTTTTATTTGATTTTTTAGATCTTCAGATATTTGAGATATTGATCGGGCAACAGTTCCAAACTCATCAACTCTTTGAGTTGGTAATGCTTTCAAATTATCATTTTTAAGAACACCTTTAGAGATACTATTAGCCGCTTCAGCTAAATCCTGAATATTTGAATATAGAAAATTGGCAGCAACACCACTTGCGATAATTGACACAATAAATACAACTGCAAATAGCAAAATAACAGATAGACCTAGTGTATCTGTTATTTTGTCCAAATAATTTAAAGGTACTGCAACTCTTATTATATTGGGGTTGATTTCTTGGTTATCTTTAATTGCAAAATATAAAAGATCTTGATTAAGGGTATTGCTGTACCTCGATGACCACCCATTTCCATTTTTTAAGGCATCAACAAACTCCTGTCTTGAAGCATGATTATCAAGAGATGAAATTTGCTCTATATCCAGCTGCGAATCACCAATTACGTCACCGTTATTAGTTATAAATGTTACTCTTGAGTTTGAAGCTTTACCTAATTCATTAGCTGCATTATCTGCATCATTTATATTAGAAAATTTATTGAGATTATCAACTGAGGCAACAAGAAGGTTAGCTTGTTTTTCTAGTTCATCAACTATTTGAAGTTTAAAAGTTCTAGTTAGATCTCTTTCAGCAACCACATATGTAATTGCAATGCTTACTGTTAATAACAGGAAAACAATTAAAAATATCCGGGATCTAATTCCCATATATTTTACTCAGGCGTTCTAGAGAATTTATAACCAACTCCTCTGATCGTTTGCACATATTTTCCCATTGATCCGAGTTTTTCTCGGAGCCTTTTTATGTGCGTATCAACAGTTCTTGTTGTTACATCTGAGCTATAACCCCATACATCTGAAAGAAGTTGGTCTCTTGATTGAACTCTCCCCCTTCTGTCAATAAGTTGTTTTAATAATCTAAACTCCAAGGCAGTCAATACTACTTGCTCTTTATTAACAAAAACCTCATGAGAGTCTACATCAATAACAAGATCTCCAAATTGACGTTCTATTTCTACTGTTTCATGAGTTTCTTTATTACCTCTTTTTAAGATGGCCTTAATTCTTAGAATTAACTCTCGAACACTAAAAGGTTTAGTTACATAATCATCTGCACCCAGCTCAAAACCAACCACTTTGTCTACCTCGTCATCTTTTGCCGTCAATATAACAATAGGAATATTTGATAAGGTTTTATTAGATTTGATTTCTCTACATAAATCTAAACCAGAGCCATCTGGAAGCATAAGATCTAAAACTAGTAACGCAAATGAATCATTAAGAATTGATCTACCCTCTCCAATTGATGCTGCGGTATAGATTTCGAAACCTTCTCTTGCAAGATTGTATTCAATTGTCTTTCGAATATCAGGCTCATCTTCAATAATTAGAATTTTTTTAGACATAGTAATATTTAATAATCACAGCAATATTTATACTCTTTTTGCAGAATATTTAAAGAGTTTTTTCAAATTTGCTTGAAAATTCTTTTCTAAGCAAGGGCTTATCAAATTTTCCAGAAGCCAGTCGCGGTAATATAGAATCAGAAAAATATATTTGTAGCGGTATTTTAAAGGCAGCTAATTTATCTGCCAAAAATAACTTTAGATCTTCTGATGTCATGACTTTATTATCTCTTAATACAATTGAAGCACATAAAATCTCACCCAGCCTTTCGTCAGGTATCCCAAATACACATGCTTCAAGAATATCTGAGTGTTCGTATATTGCTCCTTCAACTTCAGGGCATGCAATGTTTTCGCCCCCTCTTATAACCATATCTTTAACTCTGTCTATAATATATAAAAATGGTCCGTCAAATTTACCCAAGTCGCCTGTCTTGAACCAACCATCATCATTTATACATTCCTTAGTAGCTTCTGGATTCTTCCAATAACAAACCATATTTGCCATAGATTTAATGGCTATTTCACCCAAGCCACCTTCCTCAACGTCATTCCATTCGTCATCAATAATTCTTATCTCTGTGACAGGAGGAACTACCCTCCCAGCTGATGATGGGTTGTTAATATATTCATCTCCATTTCCGAGAGTCCCGCACGCATTGGTTTCAGATAAGCCATAGCCAATACCTGGCCTGCCTTCGAACTCCTCATCAAGCAACTTAACATGCTCTGCCGGCCTTGGACCACCTCCCCCGCCAAGAGTTTTTAAGCTTGATAAATCATAATTTAGCCTATCTGGATGGTTGAGTAATTCCCAAGTTTGAGTTGGAACACCTGTTATATCTGATATTTTTTCATCTTCTATTAACTTAAGTGCATGGCCAGCATCCCATTTCCTCATCATTACTATTTTTCTACCAGCCAATATAGACATTAATAGCCCAGCGTGGCTCCCAGTGACATGAAAAAGAGGCACACAATGAAGAATAGCAAGATCAGGACCCACCACAGGAGTGGCATCTGGATCATTCATTTTTGCAACCTCTCCAGTGACAGCAGAATAGCAGCCCCAGCTAAACATAGTTGCTATTACGCCTTTCTGTGATGAAAGTACCCCTTTTGGTCTACCTGTGGAGCCAGAGGTGTAATAAATAGTTGCGTTATCATTTCTTTCAATATTTATTTCTGGGAAACTAGAATCATGACCATTGATAAAGTCATTAAATAATATAAAGGAATCATCTGGTGCATATGTTGTAGAGATTTTTTTAACTTTTGGTAAAGATTCAAGGCCTTTTAATCGTCTTTCATCGGCGATTAATAATTTAGCATCAGAATGTTCAAGTCCATATATAACTTCAGAGGGCACCCACCAGGAATTTAATGGGACACAAACAGCGCCAATTCCCAGAATACCAAGGTAAGAAAAAACATATTCAGGATTATTTTGCATACAAATTGCAACTCTATCTCCTTTTTCAATTCCAGCATCAATTAATGCATTACCTAACTGAGCACTTTTTTCAAAAACCTCTTTATATGTAAATCTTTCTCCTTCATATACAAGCCAGTCTTTATCACCATGAGCAAGCCCAAAATCTAAAAAACCTCTTAGGCTATCCGGAAAATGAACATACTCTTTAAATGTTACTCCTTGGTCGTTTATTACATCTTTAGTTTCAAAAAGTTGGCCTGGAGCAGTTTGAGATTTAAGAACCTCATTATAGATATCATTCATATTCATGTTTTTGTATATTTATTTAAAGTTATTTATTTTACTATCAGAAAAGTTATTATAGCCACTCAATTTATAAAAAATAAACTTAATTATGCTTAATTCTAACGATCTTCATTTTGCAAATATTTGGGAACATGTTTCAGATATTATTCCTAATCGTATAGCAATAGTTTGCGGTGAAAATAAGAAGACATGGAGAGAGTACGAACAAGACTCAGCAAAGTTAGCATCTTTTTTATATTCACAAGGTATTAAGGAAGACTCAAAAGTTGGTCTATATCTTCATAATAGCAATGAGTACCTCGAAGCACAGTTTGCAACTTTTAAAGTTATGGGAGTGCCAATAAATGTTAACTACAGATATAAATCTGCAGAATTAATTTATCTTCTTGATAACTCAGACGCCGAAGCAGTTTTTTTTCAATCATGCTATGCAGATCAAGTTGAAGAAATTGTAAAAGAACTTCCAAATATTAAAACGTGGATTCAGGTTGGTAATGATTCTATTAAAGATCTCCCATTTGCTATTAAATATAACGACATACTTAATCAACATCAGCAGATGGAAAGAATCATAAGAAGTGAAGATAATACTTATATGATTTATACAGGTGGAACCACAGGCATGCCTAAAGGTGTTATGTATACTCATGGAGGTTTTGCAACTTCTATGTTTGGAACATTAAAACAGCAAGGGTATGAGGTTCCTGATGTTAGAAATAGAAACAATCTATTAAAACTAGAGCCAATACTAAAGAAAATGGATAAAAATAATTTATTGAATAGCTGCCTTATAGCCTGCCCTTTAATGCATGGAACAGGAATGTTTTTAGGTGGTTTTCTTACTCATGTCCTTGGAGGCACAATCATTACCGTCCCTAGTCTTGGACTTGATCCAGAATTACTCCTTAATCAAGTGAAAACCTCAAAAGCAAAAACAATGGTTATAGTTGGTGATGCATTTGCAAAACCAATTCTTGCTGAACTTGATAAAGCAAAAGAGCATAATAAACCCTATGACATTTCAAGCTTACAAACACTAATCTCAAGTGGTGTCATTTGGAGTGCAAAGGTAAAAGAAGGTCTTCTTAAACATCATGATATGAATTTATTTGATTCAATGGGCTCGAGTGAGGGTGGCATGGGTTCATCAATGTCTTCAAGAGATAAGCCTGCGCAAACAGCAAAATTTAAAATGAATAGCAACGTTATAGTTTTAAGCGATGAAAATAAGCTTGTTGAACCTGGATCAGGTATAAGAGGAAAAATTGGAACAAGTGGATTAGTTCCTATAGGTTATTACAAAGATCCAGAAAAATCTGCATCAACATTTAAAGATTTTGATGGAATCAGGTACAGCTTTCCTGGAGACTATGCCATGGTCGAATCTGATGGCAGCATCACTCTTCTTGGAAGAGGTAGCAATTGTATAAACTCTGCAGGTGAAAAAATTTACCCAGAAGAGGTTGAAGAAGCAATAAAGCTTGATTCGAATATATATGATTGCTTGGTGGTAGGCATAGATGATGAAAGATTTGGCCAGAAGGTTGTCGCTGTTGCATCATTTGAAAAAAATAAAGAAATACTTTTTGATGAATTAATAAAAAATACTAGGAATCATTTATCAGGGTATAAGCTCCCAAAAATGATAAAGTTTGTTGATGAGGTAAAAAGAGCTCCTAACGGTAAAGCAGATTATAAATGGGCCCTAGAAATAGCAAAGAGTTAAAACATGATAAATTTAAATAAAATATATTCTATTATTCTAGCAACAGTATTTTGCTCAACTTTATCAACTCAATCATTTACTGCAATAGGAACAGTAAATCCTGCTAAATACATTCCAGAACAAAAAATGATTGCGTTTGGTTCCAATGGAATGGTTACTACTCAACACTATCTTGCAACAAAAGTGGGTGAAGATATTTTAAATCAGGGTGGTAATGCATATGACGCTGCTATTGCTATAAGCTTCACTTTAGCAGTAGTACTTCCAAGGGCTGGAAATATAGGCGGCGGCGGGTTTATGGTCCTTCATGACATTAAATCAAAAAAGAATTATGCAATTGATTACAGAGAAAAAGCGCCGTTACTATCAACCACAGACATGTATTTAGATGAAAATGGTACCGTGATTCCAAATAAGTCAACTTTAGGATATTTATCAAGCGGAGTTCCTGGAACAGTTGCAGGCATGTGGGCTGTTCATCAAAAATTTGGATCAATGGAGTGGGAGAAGTTATTAAGGCCTGCAATAAAATTAGCATCAGATGGTTTTAAAATTTCACCCTATATGTCAGATATGCTAATTAAATATAATGCAAAACTTTCTGTTTTTGAGGAAACAAAAAATATATTTCAGAAACAGTATCCAATATTTAATGGTGAGTTATTTGTTCAGGTTGATTTAGCTAAAACTCTATCTGTCATTGCAGATAACGGACGTGACGGTTTTTATAAAGGATCTATTGCTAAAAAAATTGCAGATGACATGAGTAAGAATGGTGGAATAATCTCCATCAAAGACCTAGAGGAATATGAACCTAAGTGGAGGGACCCTTTAGTATCTGAGTATAGAAATACAAAAATTGTGACAATGCCCCCTCCATCCTCCGGCGGAGTTCACATAATACAAATGCTCAACATTCTTGAAAACTTTGATCTAAATTCTTTAGGTCATAACTCAAAAGAATATATTAATGTTCTAGGTGAAGTTATGAAGTACGCATATGCAGATAGATCAAAATATCTAGGTGACCCTGACTATTTCAACGTTCCGATAAAAAATCTTTCAAGCAAAGCCTATGCTAATAATATCTTTAATAAAATAGAAATTGGCAAAGTTATGCCATCAACTAAAATCAAACCAGGCAACTACTTAGATACTGAAAGTAATGAAACTACACATTTCTCAGTTGTAGATGGTAGTGGGAATATTGTCTCATCAACCTATACATTAAATTCAAGTTTTGGATCGGGGGTTGTTATCAAGGGCACTGGGATCTTGATGAATAATGAGATGGATGACTTCTCAGTATCTCCAGGAGTTCCAAACCAATATGGACTCCTTGGAGCAAAAGCAAATGAGATTATTCCAAATAAAAGACCTTTAAGCTCAATGACTCCAACAATAGGTTTTAAAGATGGTGATTTTTACTTTACAACTGGATCACCAGGTGGCGCAAAAATTATTTCAGCAGTTCTTCAATCAATTTTAAATATGGTAGATTTTGATATGAATGTGGAAGATGCAATTAAGGTAAGAAGAGTCCATCATCAATGGCAGCCCGACCTACTTCAAATAGAATTTAATATTGAAGAGAATTCTAAAAATTGGTTGCTGGATGCGGGTTACAATATAAAAATAATTGAACCTCAAACTAATTTACAATTAATTATGAAAAAAAATGGGTCTTACTATGGATATGGTGATTTTAGAAGACCGGATAGTTATGCCTCAGGAGATATTAAATGATTGATAAATTACTTGTTATAGGTGCCTATGCTATTCCAGCAATTCTATTATTATTTTTTTGTTTTTATATAACTAGAAAAAAATAACTCTGCAATTCAATGCATGAATTTATATTATCAATTGTATTCTTATCAATAGGTAGCTTTTCGTCTGTATTAATTTATAGATTGCCTTTGATGGAGTCTGGTAAGAAAAAAATTAATTTATTTTATCCAAGATCTCATTGCCCCGAGTGCAAACATACATTATCAAATAAAAATCTTATCCCCTTGATTGGTTATCTTTTAAATTATGGTAAGTGTTCTTTTTGCAGTCATAAAATTTCATTTATTTATCTAATGAATGAAGCTATTCATTTATTGGTTGGTTTAAGTATTTTCCATTATTTTGGGTTTTCAGAAATAACTTTATTTAGCTATATTATTTTTACTCTACTTTATGTTCTTCTTATTCTTGATTTCAAATTTTTCTATCTTCCTCTCTCTTTAAATATTTTATTTATTTTTATTAGCCTGATTTCAAATATATTCTTTGGTTTATTCATTTCAGAACAAAGTTCATATTTTAATGTCACTCCTGCTTTATATAGTTTTTATGGTTTTATGGTTGGGTTCTTTTCGCTATGGCTTGTGAATGCTGTTTATAAATTTTTTAGAAAGAAAGATGGTATAGGAGGTGGAGATTTTATTTTATTTGGTGGTATTGGAATACTTATAGGGCCTTTTTACTTACCACTAGTATTATTATTTGGATCTTTGTCTTCATTAATAATCTATTTAATCTATAGGAAAAGGTCGACATCAGATGAAATTCCACTAGGCTCAGGTCTTGTTTGCGGATTTTTCGTGTATGTATTTTTAAGTTTTTATGAACTAATGGATAATCTTATTGTCTTATAAGTAAGACCTTTGAATGCCATCTTAATTCATATCCCCTAGGTCACTAAAAGCAGGCTTCATAGCCTGCTTTTTTTATTTTTTATGTTTTTATGTTTTTATGTTTTTATGTTTTTATGTTATAAATAGATTAATGAAGATTAACCATTAATAAAAAATAAATCATGAAAAAAATAACACTTTTAGCTCTTACCTCAATATTTATAATCTCTTGCTCTCAGTCAGACATGCAAGGACAACAAGAAAAACCTATAGTTGAATATGTTTGGCATAACGCAGGCCCAGACTTTAATGCAGAAAATCTTGCGAAATTAATTAATGAATGGAATGTTGTCATCACAGAATCGGGGATGGACATGCTGGGTGCAAACATACTCACCCCTAGCCAATCTAATGACGGTTTTGATTTTATATGGGTCATGAGATGGCCTTCAATGTCAGCAAGAAATGCTGGATGGGATTGGTGGAACTCTAGTGGAGCTCAAGATAATTGGGCAGAGTCAATAAATGGAATAATGAGCTTTAGTATAGAAAATGTTTTCCCATTTGAGGTCACTGATGTTGCTCAGCCTAGAGTTGAAAATAACTCAGGGTCTTTTTTGAATAGATTTCATTTTTGTAACTATAATGAAGGTAGTGACTCGACTAGTCTTAAAGAGTTTAAAAATGCTGTCGATTCAACTATTTGGAGTGATACATATTGGAATGTCCTCTTAAACCCTTTGTTTGATGCAGACCCTAAATCTGACTTTGTTTGGTTAGACTTATGGGCAGATCAGAGTGATAAGGATTCTGCACTTGGAAAGTTTATGGATTCTGAATATGCAAATATGTATGTTGATAGTTTTACATGCAATACCGTAGATTTTAGTGGTGTTGTAATAAGATAACTAATGGAGCGGGTAGAGAGGATCGAACTCTCATCAAAAGGTTGGAAACCTCTTATAATAGCCATTATACGATACCCGCTATTTTGAAAAATCATTATAAATAAAAAGGAAGCTAAATGCTTCCTTTTTTAGAACTTATTAAATCTAATATTTAAATTAAGCTATAAGACTTATATTTCTTCGAATCGAGACAGGTTGCATTTTCATTAAACTCATCTTTAATTGCTTTTGATTCCTCTTCCTTGATCCAGTTTTTTTCTAAAAACTCTTTGTAATCATTTATAGGAAATGAATTAATCCATAAAAAATCTGTATCTGCTTGCGATGAATTTATATATGAAAAACTATAAGGCATTTTTAATCTCCCTATTGAACTTATAAACCTGTCAGTAGCTATTCTAAAAGTACCATAGTTATAATCAGTATTATATTTACATCTCAGTATTTCAATGTTTATAAAATCACTAGTATTTACTTTGATGGAATTATTCATATCCAAACCACTTGATTGGTCAGTTGAAAATATGCAAGTAGAAATGCTACTTAGACCCTCTGTTTTCAATATCTCTATGAAACGATTAAGGGCATCAAGATTATTGCTTGAGCGAATTGAGAAAACAAATCTACTGACTTCTTGCTGCGCTACTGGAAATAAAATATCTATATTATTAAATATTGATAGCTCCTTTTGATATTTAGCAACAAGTGATGAAAGAAAAGATTCAAGATTAATTAGTGATGAAGACTCTTCAAGATCGCAATAAAAAAAATCTTGTGTGAATGTATATTCAGGAACAATAAGGCTATTTAAAGAAATCGAATCGCCCTCTTTGTTATTACAAGATACCAAAAAAAGAAAAAGTGATAAAAAATAAATATTTTTAAGTATTAGTCTCATGAACAAAAGTTATAATAGTCAAATGAAATTATATACTCGACTGTACCAATTTTTAATAATTATATTTATTGCTAATACTGCTAGCGCAGAAAAATATATCATTGGGTTTGGGTCATGTTTAGATCAGGATGCGCCACAACCTATATGGGACTCCATTAAAAAAGAATCTATTAATTCATTCATATTTCTTGGTGATAATGTATATGGGGATATGCCATCTGGGGATTTAAAAAATATGCAGTCCGCATATAACAAACAAAAGATGATGATTCCGGATTGGCTAAATAATATAGAAATTGAGGCTGTTTGGGATGATCACGACTATGGAATTAATGATGGTGGTGGTTCTTATAAAAACAAATTTGAATCAGAAAAAATATTTTTAGATTTTTGGAATATTCCCCCAGCTGATGATAGATATAAAAGAGATGGCACTTACTTCAATAAACTAATAAATGTTGAGGGTTTAAGAGTTCATTTGGTGGCATTGGATACAAGATTTTTTAGATCAGATTTAATAAAGCTTAAGGGTAGCTATCCCCTTTTTGGAATTAATAAAACCAAAGAGGCAACTATTCTTGGAAATGAGCAATGGATGTGGCTTGAGAAAACGCTCAAAATTAAAGCCGATGTTGTGATTTTAATATCCTCTATACAAGTGTTGCCTACAGAACATGGATACGAAAAATGGTCACTCTTTCCTAATGAGATGAAAAGACTCATAGCTAATATTAAAAATATTAATGCCAGAACTATAATTATCTCTGGAGATAGGCATAAAGCAGCTATATACAATGACAATAATTTATTTGAAGTAACTTCCTCATCAATGAATAGGCCTATCAAGGCTAACGTTATCATGAGAGCAGATGAAACTGATGCTCTTATGGTTGGAAAAGTCTTTAATAAAGAAAATTATGGCCTGCTAGTTATTGATAGCAAATTAAAAACACTTCAAATGAGTATTAAGAATATAGATGGAAATGTAGTCAGTAGTGTTGATTTAAAACTGTAAAGCATCTAAAGATATTATTTTCTTGTAAACTATTAAGTAATGAGCTCAATTGGTTTAATTTTTCCCGATCAACTTTCACTTAATAACGAGGTTCTTGAGGCTATTCAAGACAACGATCAAATTTTATTGTATGAACCATTAGAGACTTTTTATGAAATTTCGCATCATAAACATAAGCTTGTATTTTTAATAAGTGCATTTAGGCATTTTAAAAAATTACTAAAACATGATAATTTAATTCACGTAAAAATTGAGAAAGAAAGAAGCCTAAGTCTTATTAATTATCTTGATTCTCTTCATGAGAAAAGCCCTTTTAGTAATCTTTATGTAGCAAAACCATCGGATTTTAAGACTCTTAAAGACCTAATGTACTTCTGCCAGTCACACGAAATTAAATTGAAAGTTTTTGATGATAAAAAATTTATATCAACAATAGAAGATTATGATGCCTGGTCAGAAGGAAAAAAGACAACAATCCAAGAGTATTACTACAGGTGGCTTCGAAAGAAATTTAATATTCTGATGGATGATGATGGGAAACCTCTTGGAGAGAAGTGGAATTTTGATAAAGAAAATAGGAAAGGCATCTCTCAACTCAAAGTTGAAGTTCCTCAAAGAAATAAGATCAAAACTGACTCTATAACTGTTGAGGTAATGATAGAAATTGAGGATATCTTTAATTCATCCCCTGGTGACTTAGAAAATTTTAATTGGGCTGTTACTCACGAACATGCCTGGAATTTATTTCTTGAATTCCTAGAAATTTACTTACCTAATTATGGAAGTTTCCAAGATGCTATCAATAAAGATGATCCATTTATGTACCACTCGTTACTATCACCATATTTTAATGCTGGGCTTCTTGACCCGATGGAGTGCATTAAAGCAGCAGAAAATAAATACAAAGAATCTAATGGTGCTATTCCAATTAATTCTGTAGAAGGCTTTATAAGGCAAATTCTAGGTTGGAGAGAATTTATTATGGGAGTTTATTGGGATAACATGCCTCAATACAAGCAAGCCAATTTTTGGTCTCATAGCAAAAATCTAACAGACAGCTGGTACAACGGTTCGACGGGCATACCTCCTCTAGATACTGCTATTATTGAATCTAATAACCTTGGATATACGCATCATATTAATAGGTTAATGATTATTTCAAATTTAATGAATCTTTCAGGAATTCATCCTGATGAAATTTACAAGTGGTTTATGGAAATGTATATAGATTCAGCTGACTGGGTTATGGTGCCGAATGTTTATGGTATGGGGACTTTTGCAGATGGTGGGATATTCTCTACAAAACCATATATTTGTGGTTCTAGCTATATGCTTAGAATGTCAAATCATAAAAAAGGTGAATGGTGTGATGTTGTTGATGGACTTTACTGGAGATTTATAGAGAATAACCTTAACTTTTTTAAAGGCAACCCAAGACTATCTTTAATGGTGAATGCATTATCTAAATTAGACCCTCAAAGAAAGAAATTAATCTTAAGTAAAGCTGAAGAATTTATTGAAAATAATACAAACTAATCAAAGGAACTAACATCCTCTAATAGTATTTTTGCTGCTACAGGTGTCATCTTCATATAATCATGACCTGCATTATCAACAACCTTATAACCCCATCTAAATGGAATATTGTTGTTGTCAGAAATATTTATCAATGACTCAAAAAAACTATTTGCTCTATCAACCCTTGTAATGCCTTGCTTTTGAGCTCCTTTTGATGAATTAACACTCTTTAAATTAACGTCCTTGTCTCCAATTAACAAAGAAGTTCTATTGGACATAAACCATTTGATATGCTCGCTTGATATGTCTATTGGTGTATTTTTAATTCCATAAGGAAAATTATTCCCATTAAGGAATGTATACCAACCAGCATTAGCAACTACGGCATTTGAAATTCTTTTATCATTACTCAGCAACATGTATCTATGGGTGAATTGAGCACCAGCTGAATGACCAAACATCTTATATTTATTAGTTGATAATGAAAATTTACTTTGGAAAAAATCAAAAAACGAAGATATTGATTTATGAATATAATCATCAGAATTATTATTTATTGACCCTGATGACGTTGCAGACTCTAAAAGAAAAAAATATCTAAAATTACTCTTATCAAATTGAGGTGCAACTATAATAATATTTTTATTACTAACATATGGAATCCATGCTGAAATATAATCTTTAGCATTTCTGCTATTACCGTGAATAACAAATAATAACTGTGTATCTTTATCTATTTTTTTTGGTGTAACATAAAAAATTTCTACATCAGGTTTGTCCCAATAAGCATATGTGATTTGATTAATTGAGGATGCATGTAATACATTTGCATTTGTAACTAATAAAATTAAAACAAATAAGAAAATACGTTTCATAAAGTTATTCTATCAATGATTAATATTTAATAGGTTAAAATATAAGAAAATTACATCATAAAAAATAAGTGACCAATAATACAAAACTAATTCAAAAAATACATGAATCTAAGTATAGGATTACATTTGTTTCTAGTGGAGGAGGAACTAATGCCATTTCTTCATTATTAAAGGTTCCAGGAGCAAGTAATACGGTGCTTGAGTCATATATACCTTACTCTAAAAAATCAATGGATTTATTTCTTAATAGGAAACCTGATCATTATTGCTCTCTAAATACATCTCTTAGTATGGCAGCTAATGCATATAAAAAATGCATGCAAATTGATCCAGAATACAAAAAAAAATATCTTATAGGTATTTCTGTTACAGCAAGTCTAGCAACAACTTATACAAAGATTGGTGATCATAAATTCTACATATCAGTTCAAACTGAATCTTTTACTAAATCTATAGAATGTCTATTAATAAAAGGATCAAGATCTCGCGAAGAAGAAGAGCAACTGATAACTGAGTATGTTTTAAGTTTAGTAGCAGAGTGTTGTGGTATTGAAAAAAATATGCCACATCATGATGAAATACCAGTTATTTATACAATAAAAGCAGAAAAATCATGGAAAAAACTATTAAATAACGATGTAAATTTTATATCTAGTGATCGCTCTACACCCGAACTAATTTTTCCAGGATCATTCAACCCCCTTCACGATGGCCATCTAAGAATGAGAGAGCTGGCTGAGAAAAAAACTGGTATGCGAGCTACTTTTGAGATTTGCGCAAGAAATGCTGATAAACCACCATTAACATTTCATGAAATAAAAAGAACGCTTGATCAGTTTACTGATAACGATAGCTGGGTAATGACTTCTGCTGGAAGATTTAGTGAAAAAGCAGAAATGTTTCCTAATTCTGTTTTTATAATTGGGGCAGATACGCTAATGAGAGTGTTTGATGAAAAGTTTTACTCAAATAAAAAAGATATGCTTGATCATATTGATAGGTTTAATGATCATAATATTAATTTTCTTGTTTTTGGCAGAAAGGTAAATAAGAAGTTCATCTCTTTAAGAGATATTGTAATACCTGAAAATATTAAGAGTAGATGTACTGGCTTTGAAGAAGGAAGTTTTAGAGATGATATTTCATCAACCGAGCTGCGGTTGGAAGAATAAAATCCTAGTTATGTGGCGGAAGCTTAGCTTCAACAAACCATTCATGAACCCTCTTAGCTGGATTAAACTTCTTAAGTCTCATCTTCTTGTTTTCAAGAGTAAACTTCCTGGTTTTAATCGCAGTGTAGTGATAAGTGTGACTATCACGAGTTTCGCCTTCAGGGATTAAATATACTTTAGTTTGTTTTTTATCTGCCATAATAGAGTGGAATTATACACAAAAATAGTAAAATGAGAATAAAAGAAATTCAATCTTTCTATTTAAAATTTACGCTCCTCATTTTTATCCCATAAACCCCAATAGGCCCCAACATCACCTTCACTATCAACTTTCCAAGATTCATCAAAAGATGAAAAATAAAAAATATCAATATTATTATTCTTAGACCAAAGCTGTGTATTAATGAAGTATTGTAAATAGTTTTTATAAGATGGATGTGCTCCCCATAGGTCGCTACCAGCACTAGGCCAGCCTGTTTCAGTAATTATAACTTTTTTACCATTAGCAGCCTTGGTAGCTTCCTGAAACATATCTTTCATATAAAGCAAAGAATACTCTGATGCACATCCCTCCCAAAATGGATAGCAATTAGCAAGAATAACATCACAAGCATTTGTTATATTAGGCCTATCTCTGAACTCATAGTAAGCATCAACATAACCAACAGGTATGTTATTTATATTTTCTTTAACATGATTTATATAAGAAATAAGCTCATTTTCAGCTAGCTCTTTTCTATAAATAACTTCATTACCAACTGCAGCAATATTCACTAGCCCTTTTGAAGCTAATTCTAAAAGTCCTTCTATTTCATTATCATTACTTTTTAAATCGTCGCTAAGCCAAGCTCCGACTAAGGTTTTAAAACCCATATCAACTGCTATTTGAGCAATCCTTGCATGCTCATCAGTTGAAGAAAATGTTCTAATCCAGTTTGTGTAAGGTTTTAATATTTTTAATCTTCTTTCAATCTGCTCATCAGATACGAAATCACCTGGCTGTTGCTCATCTTCATATAAACTAAAGCATATTCCATGGACTTTACTTTCAAGGATTTCACTGCTTAGTTCTTTCAATTCATTCTCAGAAAGACTTTCTAGATTTAATCCAAGCAATGATTTAATTTTCTCATCTCTTAAAGACATTTTTAGCTTACTCCTTCGTTTCTTTGATTTAATTGTTTTTTAATCTCAGCAGCTCTTTGTTCATCTATTTCGTAGTCACGCATTACATAAATAGCAAATAGTGTTCCTACCACTGGTATTGTAGAGTAAGCTATTCTAAGACCAGTAAGAGCACCTTCAGGCTGTGTTGAAGCATCACCTGCAAAACCAACATAGTACATAATCAGACCTGATATAAGTCCTGCAAGGGCAGTACCAAGCTTTATCATCCACCAATATATTGCGCCAAATGACCCCTCTTTTCTTGGAAGACCTTTTCTTAATTCCTCATAATCACAAGCATCTGCTGTCATGCTCATCATTAAAGTAAATAGCCCGCCAATACCAAATGAGAAGAAAGGCAGAGCAAACAAAAACATATACGGCTTACCGGGTATAAACAAAAACCAAAAAAGGACATAGCCTATAATGGATATGCACTGAGATATTATAAAGGTCTCTTTTTTTCCATATGACTGAGCCATTTTTGATACCAAAGGTATTACTAGAAATGTGGTAACAATAGCGCCAACACTTCCATGCATTGCGGGCCAAATACCTGCTGAAGATGCATCTCCAGAGAATAAGTAGTGCACAATGATAAAGAAGGAAAAGGCAGCAATAGTTTGAAATGAATTAAAGACTAAAAAGGTTGCAATACAAAGTTTTCTAAATGGGATGTTTTTCCAAGCATCTCCAAATATATAAAAAATATTAATAATACTCTTTCCAGCATTATCTCTTGTAAGAGGAACTAAATGATCATCGTTAAGTGTTGATTTGCTCTTAATAAAAATAGCAGGAATTATTGCAAGCAAAGTGCATAAGACACCAAATATAATTGAGAGGGTTCGTGTTCCTGTTGCAGCATCGACAAAGATATTAGGATCATAAATAATAATCCAAATCCACGGAGCGAGAACCCATGCAAATTGACCTATAAATTGAGAGACTGCCATGATTTGAGTTCTTTCATGAAAATTTTCACTCATTTCATAACCCATAGCTACAAATGGCACACCAAAAATTGTAATACCAAGATAAAAAATTAGATTAAATATTAAGAAATACCAAAAATTATAAGTTTCTCCATTTTCAGGATAAAGCTGCCAAGATAATATGAATGCGATCCCTGTTAATATACCGCCAACAAAAACATACTGCCTTCTTTTACCCCATTTAGATTTTGTATTATCAGATATAAAACCCATTAATGGATCTGTTAAAGCATCAATAAATCTAGGTACAAAAGCAATAACCGCATATAGTAGTGGATTAAATCCAAGATCTTGGATTAACACAACAATAAATATTGACAGTAATGCTGGAAATAGTTGATTAGCTAACATTCCAAGGCCAAACGCTATTTTCTGGCCCAACGAAACGCTATTAGTTATATTTTCTACGTTATTCATATGAAGTCCCCCCTGGATTCATATAGTTAATTAACTTCAAAATTTGTATAAGAATTTTTTATTACATCAAAAGTTATTTTTTTATTTCTATTTATATCTACTATGCCCCAGTACTCTTCATTTGCAGTGCCGTCATATGGTGTTCCATCGCTATTTGGAGCTGATCCACCAGTATCTTGTTCACTTGGATTTCCTGCTTTCCATAAACCGTCTGTGAACTGAAAAACAAAAGAGCCAACATTTTTATCTGAATTATTTAATACCTCGCTGATAATTTTTTTATTAGCGTCAGCTTGAGCTTGTTGATTTTCGCCTTTATCGTATTTAGATGTTGATTTTGTCATGAAACTATCAGCTCCAATCTCAGCAAAATACATAGGTTTTTTACTAAGTTTTTTCCACTCTTCAAATATAGATGCCGGCTCATCCCATCTATAAACATTCATACCCCAAATATTGATACTAGAAGCTATTTTAAGAGCATCTTTACTTGGCAGATCACCATGTGCAGAAGAAACCAGCCTACTTGGATCTTCTATTTGTATAATCTGAGAAACAAGTTCCATGGATTTATACCAATTATTTATATCCCCACCAAACCATTGTGGATTATAGTTATATTCATTTCCAAGCTCCCACATTAAAATTGCATCATGATTTTTATATTTTCTGATGTAGTTAATAAAAGTACCTGAAACGATATCGAATTTACCTTGTTGATTATATCCAAAACTAATAACAACCTTAATTCCAGCTTTTTTAAATTGATCTAATACTGCTATATCATCAATAGGCTCATAGACTCTAACAGTATTTATACCAGCCTCTTGCATGAGTAATAAATCTTCTTCCAAATTTATAAAGTTTCTTTTTGTTTTTCCAATTTCAACTGGATGATAACAAATCCCCTTCATATAAAATGGGTTGTTATTTACAAGCAAAGTATTGTTAGAGATCGTAACTTCAATAGAATGTGCTGAAACTACAAATATTAAAAAAAGAAATTGCAAAAAAATTTTCATAATTATTTATTAATTGGAGGTAAGTTTGAAGTCTCTAATAAAGCATCAAAATCGCCATTAAAAGTTTTTTTAATAGGGCTGCCTCCTCTAGATAAACCATCAAATACATTTTGATCTACTTTTTCCCATAATGGATATTTTGCTTCGCCACGAACAGTAAAAAGCCCAAAGTGATTTTCAGAGCCATTTTCATTTTGTGAATCTTTCCATGGCTCATCAAACGCAGAAAAATAAAAACAAGAAATTGATTTAGCTACACACACATCGGTAATCATCTCATAGTATAGTCCCAGCTTATATTCATCTGCCGCTTCCGTACCACCATAACCATATAGATCTGAAGCTACACTTGACCATCCTGTTTCTCCAATATGAACTTGCTTTGATAAATCAATACCATGAACATATTCTTGAACACTATTGAATTGACTAAGCTCGTACTCAACAGCGTTTTGTATGGCTTTTTTAATAATATCTTTTTTACTTAAATCTTCTAAATCACCAGACAGATTCCAAAAGACTGGATTGTAATAAGTATCATGGAATGCATAGGTATGCATAGATACATAATCTACAGACCTTATTAATTCATCTAGGTCGTCATTATGATATTCCTCTGAACCGCCGCCCCAAGATGCAAAATTATCAGAACTTGTTATCCATATATTATTATTAATAGTTCCATTAATTTTAAGATCTTGAAGATACTTTACCCATTTTAAAATATATTTTGGTTCTAAATGATAACTTGTTGCCCAATGCACCATAGCTTCATTGCCAACAGCAATGACTTTTACGATATCTTGATAATCTTGAGCCAATCTAACAGCCTCTGCTATTTCAACTTTATTACCCTCTAAATCTTCTTCATTATGGATTGGTACATCTTTAAATGCATCCTTGCACTGAATCCATGCACCTAGCATCACATACATTTCAAAATCTGGGTCTGAGTTCTTAAGTTCACTTATAGCTTTGAGCGTATTTTCAGCAAAAGGATGATGAAGGTCATATGTTCTAATGATCCTAAAACCTTGAGCAAACATTATCTTAAGGTCTTCTTTAATATCCTCAATTGAAGGTTGGATCTCTCGAGATTTTCCTCTATAACCTCCATAAGATATCGCAGGATAACTATTATTACCGATAATATCTTTTGCGTTCTTGCTCATAACCAAGTCTCCAGATTTGCTACATAAAGCTATTAAAAAAAAAGAAATAATAAATAAATTCTTCATTTTTTAATGCTTACATGCAACGCCTTTATTAAGTTTGTTCTGTTAAATATATTTTGTGAGGTTTCAAAGTTTAGCTGATGACCATTAATAGTTTCTTGAGAACCATCCATGGTAATAACTGTTATGTCTTCCTTGTCTGACAAGCTATAGATAACTGGCACTTGGCAAATTGTATAGGCTAACGAATTTGATCTAATAGGCATATATTCAATTTCATTGCTTAAGTTAACAAATTTGAAAGATTTTTCTTCAGCCATAAATTCATTTTTGCGTAATAAAGTGGGTTCAAAGCTAATCTTTCCATTCGCAACAAAAAAACCTAATTCATAAAATCTGCTAATCACATCTTCTTTAACTTGTCCTGTCATTCCTGGCTGCTGAACACCTCTACCTCTTGGGGTATGAGAATAAGGATCAGTTGGAAATGCCCCATATAATTCTGGAGATTTGTTAACACCTATGCCTTCATTTATTTCAAAATAATGATCAAATAATCTCCCTATTGTTTTTGGATCAATATTTTTATCAATAGAACTTTGTGTAACTTCTGCTGAGGCTAATAATAATTTTGATACCATATGCCAATAAATGGAACCCAGACCCTCATAACCATAAAAGGTACCAGACCTACCCGTAAAGGATTTATGATCAAATACAACTTCAAAAATATCTAATATTAAATTCTTTTCTTCTCTTGCAAGCTCGCTATATTTCGATGGTAAATTGTCTAACTCTCTAATTAAGCAGCTAGCATTATGAAATGAACTATTAAAGTGATATTTATTATAAATATCTTTTATTACAATCAATTGATTGCCATCTTTAACCAATAAAGGCAAAAGAGATGATTTATTAAATTCAATTTCAGGAATAATGTTTTTATCTAAAAAGCCATGCAAATTCTTATTTGGGTAGAGAATATAGCTGTATTGCTCATCCCAAAACAAAGAACTGCTTTTTAGGCTGTCTAATACTGCTAAACTTTCTTCTTCAGAAAGGTAGCCTGAACTCAAGACTCCAACCTGACCTTCAAGCATCTCAGGAAGTCTATCAATAGCGATTTCATTAATACCCAGGCTTACAAGATTATATGCATTATATAAACCATCTTTTCTTTTATTGGTATCAATTGTTTCTTCTAAAGCTTGTTGCACCATTTCAAGAAAATTAATTACCTTATCTCTGTCTAAATGCTCTTTAAATCCTGAAAAATTAGATGTGTAAATCCTATCTCTGTACTCAGCAGCACTTTCTCCAATTTCATCAACAAAATTCTTACGAGCTTTACCAGATAAACTTGATGTTAGTTTGGTGAAGGATGAGTTGAGTTTTTCAAAGAAATGGAATAATTCAGTAGAGATTTCAAATGATGGCGCATTATCATTTTTAAGAATAGTAATAAAAAAACTTAAAAAGCGTCTTAAATAGAAGAGAGTTACCATTGAAACCCCATTTCCAACTAAAGCATTATTTGCATCATTCCATTCTGGTCTTTGTGTATTCATCCAGATGCCAGCATCAGGAATAAAGTTCGAAAGTTTAGCTAAAATTGTAGTTAATATTTTTTCAAAGAAATTTACTTGATGTTTTGACCCTTGATAGTTCTTTAATATTGCTCCATCCGCACCCTCTTTCTCTCTGTCTAATTCAATTTTTTCCGATAAATCAAAATTAAAATCTATTGTATTTTTAGGGTCTTTATAAATAGATTTATAATCCTTGATAGCATATGGGACATTAGCATATACAAATTCATTTTTCTGAAGAAAGGAGTTTAGTCTTTGAGGAAAATATTTTTCAGAAAATTCTAAAAATTTTAGAAGATATATTATTTGATGATCACCCCAATAACCTATATAAGACCATGGATTATCAGCTTCTATTGTTTCCCAATCAAAGCCATCTTTAGTTAATCTATATGGATTATATCCATCAAAAGTAGATGCATTTAAAAATCGATATATCATGCCATCAATAAACTGAGGATATGAATAAGCTAATGCTTCCCAGTTCTGAAAAATATCTCTCCAATTGCCTTGATAATCTAAAACCTTTTCGCCTGTAATATCATCTCTTGTGTTAATAGAAAATTTATTCCATGGTCGACTTGGATCACCATGCCTTCTGCTGAACTTAATTGGTAAGTACTCTGTAGCAAGCCTTTTATAATCTTGAGAGTTGCTTTGATCAATAGTATTTCTTAAAAATGTAAGATCAAAATGATCAGGCCACTCTAAAAAAGTTGTTTTCATTTGATTTAAACAATTTTTATTGGCACGACTTATATATTGTATAAAGTCAGACTTTTCTACAATATAGTCTTTATCAAATATTCCGCCTCTCATGATATTAAATAAGGTATTAGCGAAATGCCTAATATTTCTTCTTCTATCATTTGAGAGTTGAATACCATCAGATGAACCCACAAGTTTATAGAGCTCATTAGATGATTTAAGAATTTCTTGATTAATATCTTTGATTATATTTTTGCTTACAGATAAATCATTTTTTAGTTTTAAAATATCTGAAGAAGATTTACTAATATCAGCCGCAAGTACCCAATCTTCTTTCTGTCCACTTTTTAAAGTTAAAAATGAATGAATAAAATAAGCACCCTTTTCAGCTTTTACATCAGTCTCCTCATCTACATTGAAACCTTTTCTAAATTTATCTAACTGAAGAGATGATAAAAGTATTTTATTTTCTTTAAGGCCAAGATGAAAAACTACATTTGATTTTAAAGCCTCGCTTGGCTCAGCCCTATCAACAATAGTTGCACTAAGAGCAAAAATACCAATTTTTGAATTTCTATCTAACTCATTTCTTTTATAAGCGTCAGCTAGATTACTTGTATTGCTTTGAATGCCCTCATCAAGACCCCAAGGTAAAATATTCTGGATGCCGTCAAGCAATGTAACTGAAATATCTTCGTTATTTAGGTTTTTTATCGAAGATGTTTTTATAAAACCATATTTGTCACATGTCGTCCATTGATATGAAAACTTAATACCTAGATCATTATTAATCTCTTCAAAAATTATTTTATTACCTCTTAAGTTTTTATAAAGGTTTCGATTATTTTGATATACAAAATCAGACGTTTTTGTAAAAGGCTCCCAAAGATAATCCCTATTTCCTTTGTGCACATGAAATATAGATTTACTTCCTGTTATCTCATAAGACTCAGTAATTTTATCATCAGTGTAATAGGGAAATAATGCATTATTACTGTCTTTTCTTCCGGCACTAAGAGCACCTGTTGATGAAATGAAAAGCCAATGATCATAAGCACTAACAATGCTCATAAAAAATGGTCTCATCTTATTGACGTTTGAAATCTTATAGAAGTTCTCGTCATTTATAACAACCTCTTTTCCTTCGATAGTTAATTCAGATGCATTTATTAAGCTATCCCCAAGATACAGATCTTTTCGGTTTGTCATAATTTGTTATGCCTTAGTAATTATTTTTTTATAAAAGTTAAGATTACCGTGAAGACAGGCGTGTTCTTTTTTTACAACACCAATCTTAATCATCTCAAGAATTTGCAGATGTACTAATTTTTTATCGCCATAGAAATATTCAATAAACTTATCTTTATCCATAATTTTAAAAATTGATCTTATAAGACCGCCTGCAATATAAACGCCTCGACCTGATATAAAAGTTAATGCCATATCTGAAATTGTCTCAGCTAAAGATTTAATAAACCCATCTATAACAAGATTGGCCATATCATCATCAGAGCCATAACGCGCAACTATATCTTCAGAGGTCATTCTAACCCCTGTCTTGTATTCATAAATACTAGATATAGCCTTACCAGACAAAACATCTTCGAGTGTTCTAAAATGATCATCATTGTTAATAGAATAGTTTTTTAAAAGTGCCTTTGTAAGACCAGTAGTATTTCCAATTTCAGTTGGAGTAACTTTATCATCACCAATTAGTAATGCAGCACCAAGACCAGTACCTGGTCCAATAAAAAAACTATTATCATTAAACTCAGCGCCATCTTTTATAAGAGATATATCCTTATCATCAAAAGCAGCCAAGCTATGCCCAATAGATTCCCAATCATTAAGCAAATGACATGTTTTAAAATTAAATGAGTCTTGTATATCTTTTTCATTGATAGAGAAATCTCTATTAGTCATAGTAATTGAGCCATTAATCTTTGGTCCAGCTACAGAGATAACTAAGCTGTCAACGTCTTCACCTTCAGTAAGATTTTTTAAAATATCGTTAAACCCTTTAATACAAGAAAGTTTAATTTTATTTGTATCATTAAGAGATGATAAGTCGCCGTCAGAGTATGCATAGCGTAAGTTTGTTCCACCGATGTCTATTAGTAGCACTTTACTCATAATTTTCTGATGTTATTTTGCAAGCATTATAGCCTTTGTTATTGATATATTTCACTGAGTGAACATCAACTATCCAATTACCTTGGGTTGCCATTGATGCTCTAGAAGTAATTGAAGTAATATCAAAGTTATCCACTTGCAAACATGCAAGAGGTATCTCAATAACTTGCCATGTATTTAAGGTGTTACTATTAAGATTGTTTGATAAATCAAAGGACTGATAACAAATACTAGAGTTAGTTTTATCAATAGTTTCCTGCGATTTAGAGCAGCCAATATTGAAGCTAATTTTTTGATTAGCTATTTTTTTTGGTCTAATGACAAGTTGAATTGCGCCTTGGTTCATGTAGGTTAAATCTTCGCTTGATCCACTAGCTATTTGCCAGCTTTTAAATATATCTTTATTACCAAAATCAATTGTCTTTGCATCATCCTGTTTTTTAAAATCAAATTTGCTAATAGTAATACCTGATTTTAAATGTTCAAATATGTCAGAGCTAATCCCTTCATACATGTTTTCATTTTTATTAGCATCAAAATAAGATATTACTTCTCTGTATGATGGGTACGCAGAACCAACAAACAAAGTTATCTCGGGGGCAGCTGGAATAGCACCTTCGATATTAATTGTATCTATAAATGTATTATCTTTATAAGTAAGGCCATACTTATATTTAAATAATGGGTCATAGTCTTCATCTCCAAAATTTAGCTCATATTGAGATGAAATTTTAGGCCAAGAATAAGATAGCCTTCCTTTAAAGTCATGAGATATATTATTTTCCTTATCAGTAAAAATTACATCTGTTACTCCCTCTATTGCAGATCCTGGAAGCCATAGCTGCACAAATGCATCTGATAAATTTAGTTCCTCATTAATAATGAGTGGTCGGCCTGAAATAAATAAAGAAACTGAAGAAATTTTTTGGTTATTAATCTCTTCCATGTAGTTTTTAAAATATTTGTCCTGGTTTTGATAAAACAGATTGTTTCTATCACCATCCCCTTCAGCATATGGATCTTCTCCATATACAAATATAACAAGATCTGGCTTTTTGTTATAAAGTGCATTGCTCGAAAACTCTACAGTACTTCCAATGGACTCTGCTTTTAATTTAATTGCATCAAAAATGCTTAGTGAGTTTGGGAATTCATCGTTAGTATTTTCCCTACCCTGCCAAGTGATTGTCCAGCCACCCATATGTTTTGTGATCTTGTTTGCTGATTGGCCAATAACTAAAATATGCTTATTTGAAGATATTGGAAGTGTTTTGTTATTGTTTTTAAGCAGGACAATTGACTCTCTTACTGCTTGCCTTGCTATATCCCTATGACTTGAATCACCAATATAATTATAAGGATATTCATGGGGTTTTCTTCCATCAAACATACCTAAGAGGTATTTCACAGATAATATATTTTTAACAGCTTGATCTAATCTTTCTTCTGAAATGGTACCTTCCCTGACTTGCCTTAAGGTGTTTACATAAAGAGGTTTCCATTCATCAGGAGCCATAAAAATATCTACCCCAGCATTGAAAGATTCTGGGCAGCTTTCTTTTGAGCACCCAGGAACTTGTCCATGCCCATTCCAGTCCCCAACAACAAGGCCCCTAAACCCCATTTGATCGCGAAGGATATTATTTAATAGATACTCACTGCCATGGGCTTTCTGACCATTCCATGAATTAAAACTTGCCATAATTGATTGAATGCATGAGTTTATTGCATCAAAATATGGCTTACCATGAATATCTTTTAGTTTTTGTTCGCTAATAACGGTATTGCCTTGGTCTACTCCATTTTTTGTGCCGCCATCTCCTAAGAAGTGTTTTGCAGTTGCTAGAACGTGATGATAATCTAGAAATTCCTCTCCCTCTCCTTGAAGTCCATTGATCATTGCCGTCCCAAGAAGAGCTACAAGCTCAGGATCTTCTGAATATCCTTCATAGGTTCTTCCCCATAAATCATTTTGTGGAACTGCTATTGTGGGAGCAAATGTCCAGGGTATACCTGTAGAAAGAACTTCTTTAGCAACTGCTTCACCAATACTCTTAATAAGATCAGGATTCATTGTTGAGCCAAGACCTATATTATGTGGGAAAATTGTTGCCCCAATAACATTGTTATGGCCATGAACTGCATCTGTACCCCATAAAATAGGTATTACTATCCCATCAACAACAGGAGAGGCATCATAATAGGCTTTACTTAGTTTTTTCCAATCATTAATAGAACTATTCTTATTTTTGTTAGGGAATTTCCCACCGCCATTTAAAAATGTACCTAGCTGATAAGCTTTAGCTTCAGCTGGATTAACTTCATCAATATCTGGCATTATTATTTGACCAACCTTCTGTTCTAAGGTCATTTTTTTTAATAAATTGTTTATCATGTTGTCATCTATAGACACTGCGCAAGAATTCGCATTTGACCAATCTACAGAACTATTAAGTAATTTTTCTGATTGCGCTATTTCTTGACTGCAGGCAGAAGTGAGCAAAATAGTTAAAATAAATATACTTCTTTTCATATATATACCTATTAACTAAATATTCCATAAATTATAGTAAGAATACCTACAATAATTACAGCATTAAAGTTAAATGATTTTGAAGTACTGAAATCAATACCTTTTAAATCAATTGCTTTTGGTTGGTCTTGGTATCCTTGAATTAAAGAAGTTATATAACACCCAAATGCTGAGGCAAAAAATACAATACCCATTCTATGAATATATGAAAAATCCGGAAGAAGATTAAGCATCACTGCGGATAATATAAGTGATGACATAGCTGCAACTAGCACTGATAGAGTTGTAGCTTTTTTCCAGAATAGAGCAACTAAGAATATTACTAATATTCCAGGAGTAAATAAACCTGTAAAGTTTTGTATAAATTGAAAAATAGAATCAAAACTGCCAAGCAGAGGCTTAGCTACAATTACTGCTATTAGTAATGACACAACTACTGCTTTTCGGCCTGTACTAATTAATTTTGCTTGAGAAACATCTTTACTTGAAAAAGTTTTATATATATCCATTGTGAATATAGTACTGATACTGTTTGTCATTGATGCTAAAGAGGAGACTATGGCCGCAATCAAAGCAGCAAAAGTTAAACCTAAAAGACCATTTGGTAAAAGTGACATCATCGTAGGATATGCTTGATCTGATTTTTCTAAAACTGGAAAAAGTATAGCAGCACATATACCAGGTAAAACTATAACTATGGGCATTAAGAGTTTTAAATAAGCAGCAAACATAACACCTTTTTGTGCTTCTTTAATTGATTTTGCACCAAGAGCCCTTTGAGTAATATATTGATTGAAGCCCCAATAAGCAAAGTGCCCAATCCATACACCAGCTCCAATTAGTATCCAGATACCAGGCAGATCCTGATAAGAGGGATTATCTGGGGATAGAATCATATCAAATTTCTCAGGTAGTTCTGTATAGACTATATTTAAACCCTGTATTACCCCCTGGCCTTCAGAAATTTTTCCTAGGGCAATAAAGGAAACTGCCAGACCACCAAATATAAGCAAAACTACTTGAACAATATCTGTCATTGCTACAGCTTTTAAACCACCTGACAAGGAATAAGCAAGGGATAGAATCGCTAAAATAATTAAACCATTAGTAAGAGATAGGCCAGTTAGAGTGTTTATCGCTAAAGAACCCAACCATAAAACAGTTGTTAGATTAATAAAGATATAAATAACGAGCCAAAAAAATGATAAAACAAGGCTAACTCTTTTATCAAACCTTTGTTCTAAAAATTGAGGCATTGTATAAATTCTTTTTTCTAAGAATAAGGGAAGGAAAAACTTAGCCATTACTATAAGCGCAATTGCTGCGGTAAGCTCCCAAACTGCAATAGCCATGCCAACAACAAAACCTTGTCCTGACATTCCTATAATTTGTTCTGCAGATATATTTGCAGCTATTAAAGAGGCTCCAATTGCCCACCAAGGAAGAGATCTTCCTGCAAGAAAATAATCTTCAGCACTTCTTTCTTTTCCTGATTGAGTTCTAGAAACATATGTAGCTAAGCAAATTATGCCCAAGCAATATGTGCCAACAATTATCCAATCTAATGTATTAAACATATCCTCTCCAAAATATAGATTTATACTTTATTTACAACTGTTCTAATATTAATAAGTTTAGAAGTAATTTCATCCCAAGATTTATTACAAACAAGATTCTCAGGAATCATAGCTGAAGCGCCTGAAGCAATAACATTTTTTAAATTTAAATATCTATTTATATTATCTTCATTGATTCCGCCTGTAGGTATAAATGCAATATCAGGAAAAACTGATTTATATGCATTTAATCTTTCCACTCCCCCAGAAAGCTCTGCAGGAAAAAATTTTAAAATCTTGTGACCTGCTTCAGATGCTTGAATTACTTCTGATGGGGTTTGAATACCCGGTATTAACAATATACCTTTGTTTTTAGCATAGCTTGATAAGCTTGATGAAAATCCTGGAGTAATAATAAAAGAAGCGCCCGACTCTAATGCTAAATCTATATCATTAACAGTTCTGACAGTTCCAACGCCAAGAGCAATATTAGAATAGTTTTTAAAATATTTTAAAATATTTTTAACTCTTTCATCTCTTAGTGTTACTTCGATAACTGGAATGCTTGCCAGACTTAAACAATTACAAACTTCTAAAACTTCTTCTTCTGAAGTCAAAGTAGCTAGTGGTATAACTTTTAGCTCTTTTATAAGCTTTAAAACATCCATTAGAATATCGATGCTCCTGTATCTACAGATTTAACATTTTCTCTAAATGATTTAAAAAGCTCTCTTCCAATCCCTTCTGAGTTATTTGAAACTTTATATAACATTCTATTGTCGAGCGTTTCTTGGCCAACTTGAAGATCGAAAGTTCCATTACTTATATCTATTAATATTTCATCATTATCTTTAATCTTGCCAATCAACCCACCAGCGTTAGCTTCCGGTGTTATATGAATTACAGCCGGCACACTTCCTGAAGCGCCAGACATTCTTCCATCAGTGATTATTGCCACTGTATATCCCTTAGACTGCAAAACATTTAAAGGAGAGGTTAGTTTATGTAATTCAGGCATACCATTAGCAGATGGGCCTTGACCTCTAACCACAATTATACAATCCCTATTAAGCTTACCTAGTCCAAAAGCTTCAAGAACATCTTCTTGAGTATTAAAAACAAGTGATTTGCTTTTAATAATAGATGAGGATGATTTTAATGAGGATGTTTTTATTATCCCCCTTCCAATATTACCTTCCATTAATTTGAGTCCACCTGAATTATTAAAAGGATTATTTGTATCTCTAATAATGGTTTGATCTAAAATTTTAGCCGGGGCTTCCCAAACTAGTTCATTATTTTTTATTTCAATTTTATTTCTATAAATATTTAGGTCATTTCCAATAAGTGTCTCTACATCAGAAAATAAAAAACCTCCATCTATAAGAGACCCTATAAAAGCTGCGACGCCTCCAGCCTCATGAAATTCATTTACATCCGCTGATCCATTTGGATATACATTAGTTATAGTTGGAACTATAGAAGATAGCTCGTTCATATCCTCCAAAGTGATACTAAATCCACCAGCCTCAGCCATAGCTATTAAATGGATAGTCAAGTTAGTAGAGCCTCCACTGGCTATCAATCCAACCATTCCATTGACCCAACTTTTTGCATTTAACATTTCACCTGTCTTCATGCCTTTATTTTTTAAATTAAGAACTGATTGAACAGTTCTATCTATTATGAGCTGTCTTTCATCTGATTCTGGCGAAACAAATGAGGAGCTTGGAAGCTGCAACCCCATAACCTCCATAATAAGTTGATTTGTATTCGCAGTTCCATAAAATGTGCATGTACCAGATGAGTGATAAGCAGCTTGCTCTGTACTTATTAAAGTAGATCTATCCACCTCTCCGTTAGCAAATTTTTTACGAACCTCGTTTTTATCAGAATTAGAAATACCAGTTGGCATAGGTCCTGCTGGAATAAATGCTAATGGTAAATGCCCAAAACTTAATGAACCAATTACCATGCCGGGTACTATTTTGTCACAAACACCTAAGCAGATTGCAGCATCAAAAACATTGTGAGAAAGACCTACAGCTGTTGATAAGGCAATGACATCTCTGCTAAATAGAGACAGTTCCATCCCTGGCTCTCCTTGAGTAATGCCATCACACATTGCAGGAACGCCACCCGCAACTCTAGCAATTGCGTTTCTTTTTAATGATGATTCTTTAATTACATCTGGGTAATCTTTGAGAGGTGCATGAGCAGACAACATATCGTTATATGCTGAAATGATACCTATGACATCAGCACCATCAGCAGCATCTCCTTGTTGAGCTTTGTCACATGAAGCAAATGCATGGGCAATATTACTACATCCCATATTTTTTCTAGCAGACTGGCTGTGCTCAGAAGCTAGATTTATTTTATTAAGATAATCAGATCTTAAGGTTTTACTTCTTTCTTCGATTCTTTTTTGAATTTCAATGATTTTACTATTCATTTTTATTTCTTATTTCCATTTTTCCAAGACCTGTATTCTCTTTTTAAAAGAAGATCTGAGTTTGATGGGCCCCAGCTACCAGAAATATAGTCTTCCATTGGAACGTCTTCTGATTTCCATAAATTAATAATATTATCTATCCAAGACCAAGAAGCTTCTACTTCATCCCTTCTAACAAATAGTGCTGTATTTCCTTTTATGACATCTAAAAGCAACCTCTCATAGCAGTCTTGATGGCCAATTTCATTATAATCATGAAGATTTAAATCTAGCGGAAGTTCCTGCAAGTCAAAACCAGTTACATCAGGTTTCTTTGTATTTAGTTTTAAATCAATACCTTCATCAGGATGAATTCTAAGAACTAATTGATTGGGTGCTAGAGACTTTTGATCAGAAAAAATATTATGGGGTACATTTTTATATCTGACTACAATTTCAGAGGACTTTGATTCCATTCTCTTGCCTGTTCTTATATAAAATGGAACTCCTGCCCACCTCCAATTATTAATAGCAACTTTAAGAGCAACAAAAGTTTCAGTATTTTTTAGTGAATCAACTCCCTCTTCGTCATTATAAGAGCAGGCTGTTTTGCCTTTTGAAATACCATCAGTGTATTGAGCTCTAACAGAGTCAATTTTAATATTATCTTTATTAAAAGACTGTAAGGATTTAAGTACTTTTAACTTTTCATCTCTAACTGACTCACTGCTAATAGAGACCGGGGGTTCCATAGTAATAAGACAAAGTATTTGAAGTAAATGGTTCTGTACCATATCTCTTAAAGCACCGGTATCATCGTAGTAATCTCCCCTACCTTCAACACCTAGGTCTTCTGCAACAGTTATCTGAACATGATCAATGGCCGCATTAGACCAACTTCTTTCAAAGATCGTATTTCCAAATCGCAAAGCTAATAAATTTTGAACAGCCTCTTTTCCTAAGTAATGGTCAATTCTATATATTTGATGCTCTTGGAACCCCTGAGCTAATGAGTCATTTATATCGTTAGAAGTTTCTAAATTAGTTCCTAATGGCTTTTCAACAACAACTCTACAGTTTTTATTAACCAAGTTATAAGATTTCAAATTATTTGATATCGTTTTATATAAAAATGGAGGTGTGGCTAAATAGAGAATAACTGATCTTTCTTCTGGTAGTTTCTGAAAATTAATCCAATCATCTTCAGAATTAATATCTAATTTTATGTAGCGCAATCTTTTAGAAAATAGTGCCCATGAATCAGCATGATCATCAAAACCATGAAAATAATTGGATAATGATTCTTTAACCATGGATATATATTCATCTGAAGAGATTTCTTTTGAACCAATACCCACTATTTCACTTTCTTCATCAAAAGTAGATAGAATTTCTTGTCGAAACATTGCTGGAAGAAGCTTTCTATTTGATAAGTCTCCGGTACCACCAAATAAATATAAAGAAAACGTATTAAGTATCATGAAAAACTTCCTCTAGAAATTGAGTTTTATTAAGTTGGTTAGATAATTCAGAAATAAATTTAGCAGCATAGGCACCATTCACCACTCTATGGTCATAAGATAAAGAGACTGGCATTTGTTTTGATTCTCTTAACTCTCCATTTTCCATAGATAAGTGATTGAATGTTTTGGACAGACCTAATATTCCAACTTCTGGCGGGTTAATAATTGGTGTGAAATACTTGCCTCCAATCCCGCTGAGTGAAGAAATAGTAAAAGTTGCACCCTTAAGTTGATCAACTTTTAATTTTCTATTTTTTGCAAGTTCAGCTAATTTAAAAACTTCATCTGATATTTGAAGAATTGATTTATCTTGTGTATTTTTAATATTTGGAACAATCAATCCATCTGGGGTATCAACTGCAATCCCTATATTAAAATAATTTTTTTGAACGATACTTAATAAATCAGCAGTCAAGGATGTATTCATTATTGGAAAAAGCTTTAATGTCTCAACAGTTGCTTTGATAATGAATGCAAGCGGAGAAACCTTTAGATTATGTTCAATATTAAGTTTCTTTCTTAAATCTAAAAGATCAGTAATATCTGCATCATCATGTTGAGTGACATGAGGTATGTTAATCCAAGAGGTGTGAAGATTTTTAGAAGCAGTTTTTTGAAATTTAGATAATTTATCAATCTTCACTTCACCCCATTTAGAGTAGTCAACATCTGGCTGTGTTTGTTGAAATCCTGATTGAGTATTGTTATTTAACCTATTAGCTACATAAGAATGAAGATCCTCTTTTAAGATTCTTCCTCTTGGCCCACTCCCCTTAACCTCATTAAGATTAATTCCAAATTCTCTAGCAAGTTTTCTTGTGGCAGGGCCAGAATGAATCGAGCTATTTTGATCATTAGTAGATTGAGTGGTTGTATTGTGTATTTGGGTTTCTGTTTTTGCAGCTAATGTATTTTCTTCTATATCTTTTATAGGATCTGGTAACTTATTTGACTCTATTTTTTCATCAATATTTTTATTCTGATGGATTGTCTCTATATCAACAAAAGGCATTCCAGTTTTTGCCATATCTCCAACTGAGACCTTGATAGTTTTAATAATCCCATTCACTGATGCTGGTATTTCCATTGCAGCTTTATCTGTCTCAAGGACCATTATAGGATCTTCAGATTCTACTTTCTGACCAATCTCAACACATATCTCAATAACTTCAGCCTCTTCAACTTCACCAAGATCGGGTATGTTAATTGTTAATAAATCTGCCATTAAGCTTCCCAGGGATTAACTTTTTCAGAATCAACACCGATATCCTTATATATTTTATCTAAAATATCCTTTTCAAGATTTCCATTTTTATATAGGGAATATGCTGAGGCCCTTACAATACTATTTGCATCAATCTCAAAAAATTCTCTTAGCATTTCTCTAGAATCGCTTCGTCCAAAACCATCTGTTCCAAGGACAGTGAAATCTTCATTTATATAAGGCCTTATTTGATCTGCATATGACCGCATATAATCCGTTGAGGCAATTACAGGCATAGGATTAATACTAAAACATTCCTCAACGTATGATTTTTTTTCATTAGAGCTGGGATTTAATTGATTAAACCTTTCAACCTCCATTCCATCTTTTCTAAGTAGATTAAAACTAGTAACGCTCCAAACCTCGGACTCTATTTTATAACTAGAGAGGATATCTCTTGCTTTTATAGACTCTCTTAAAATTGCACCGGACCCAAGCAGCCTTATTACAGATTTTTTTGAACCAAGAATCTTATACATTCCTTTAATAATCCCTTCTTCTGAATCTTTGGGCATTGGCGGATGTTCATAGTTTTCATTTGTTGTTGTAATGTAATAAAAATAATTTTCTTGATCGACATACATTTTTTGTATTCCATCTTTAATAATTACAGCAACCTCATAAGAAAATGCAGGGTCATATGATAAGCAATTTGGTATTGTTGAAGATAAAATATGACTATGTCCATCTTGATGTTGCAGTCCTTCTCCGTTCAATGTTGTTCTGCCTGATGTAGCTCCAATTAAGAACCCTTTGGCTTGAGCATCGCCTGCAGCCCATGCTAGGTCATGAATTCTTTGAAAACCAAACATTGAGTAGAATAAGTAAAAAGGTATCATTGGATAATCATAATTAGAATAAGCTGTTGCTAAAGCAGACCATGCTGAGAAAGCGCCTGCTTCTGTAATGCCTTCTTCAAGCATCACACCTTCTTTAGATTCCTTGTACCACATTACTTTATCTGCATCCTCAGGCTCATAATTTTGACCCGCAGATGAATATATTCCTACCTGTCTAAATAAAGCTTCCATACCAAATGTGCGAGCTTCGTCAGGTACTATTGGAACTATTCTTTTTCCAATTTCCTTATCCTTTAATAGATCAGTAAGAACTCTAACCGCTGCCATTGTGGTTGAAATTTTTCTTTCACCAGTCCCTTCATAAAGCTTACTGAAAGCTGAATCATTTGGAGATGATAAAACTTTTGAAGTGTTTCTTCTTCTAGGTATTGAACCGCCTAGGCCTTGGCGTGTTTTTTTTAAATACTGTATCTCAGGAGAATCTTCAGCAGGTCTTACATAGGGTATTGATTCAATCTCATCATCAGAAACTGGGATACTAAACTTATCTCTAAAGGATTTAATATTTTCCATTGAAAGCTTCTTAACTTGATGGGTTGTATTATCAGCTTCTCTTGAGCCAACTCCATAACCTTTCGTTGTAAGGGCTAAAATAACAGTGGGAGCACCTTTTGAATGAACTGCTTTATGGTATGCTGCATAAACCTTATATGGGTCGTGACCACCTCTATTTAACTTATATATATCCTCATCAGTTAAGTCATCAACAATTTCTAGAACACTTGGGTCTTTGGCAAAAAAGTTTTCTCTAGTATAAGCACCGCCTTTTGCTTTAAAATTTTGTAGCTCACCGTCAAGAACTGCATCCATTATGTCTTGTAACTTGCCTTCTTTATCTTTAGCCATAATAGGATCCCATTTTCGACCCCAAACAACTTTTATAACATTCCAGCCAGCACCTCTAAATGAACCCTCAAGTTCCTGAATAATTTTTCCATTTCCTCTAACAGGGCCATCAAGTCTTTGAAGATTACAGTTAATAACAAAAATTAAATTTTCTAACTCTTCTCTACCAGCAAGAGCAATTGCCCCTTTCGACTCTGGTTCATCCATTTCTCCATCGCCACAAAAAACCCATACTTTTCTATCATCCCTTGGGACAAGACCTCTAGCCGACATATATCTCATAATATGAGCTTGATATATTCCCATTATTGGCCCCAAACCCATTGAAACTGTAGGGAACTGCCAATATTCAGGCATTAGCCATGGATGTGGATAAGATGATAATCCTGGCTTTTTAACCTCACGTCTAAAATTATCTAAGTCTTCTTCATTAAGATAACCTTCTAAAAAACTTCTTGCATAAATTCCTGGAGAAGAATGACCCTGGTAGTATATTAAATCTTCAAGTTGACCTTCTGATCCTTTAAAAAAATAATTAAACCCAACATCATATAAAGTTGCTGCTGATGAAAAAGTTGAGATGTGTCCACCTAGATCATCATCATTCATATTAGCTCTTAAAACTATAGCAAGAGCATTCCATCTAATAAGAGATCTTATTCTTCTTTCCATAAATAAATCGCCAGGCATAGAAGCTTCATCTTTTGCAGGAATAGAATTTCTAAAAGGAGTTGTTAAATTATAAGAAGGTATTGCCCCTTCTTCATTTAACTTTTTTGCTAATTTGGTCATTATAAAAGAGGCTCTTTCAATACCCTCTTCTTTTATAACGCTATTGATTGCTTCCAACCATTCATTTGTTTCAATTGGATCTAAGTCTTTTGACAAATCTAGTTACCTCTTAAAAATTAAGTATCTCATTTTACTTTAGATGATGTTAAAAATATACATTAATCACATCATATGTTGAATATTGTAAATAAGTTACATATAGCTATAATGATTTAACATGATTTTAGATAACCTAGTAAATGGAGAGATTAAGCTCAGCAAGTCAGAGAAATGGATTGCTTTATCTGTTCTAAACAATCCTTCTAAAGTTATCAATCAGTCCATTACATCGCTTGCTAGTGATGCCGGGGTAAGTCTGCCAACTGTTAATAGGTTTTGTAAAAAACTCGGGTTTGAAGGTTATCCAGCTTTTAAAATACAAATTGCACAAGAAATATCAAATACCAATGAATTATTGGATAGATTCAACGTAGACAAAGATACTCCTGAAGTTGTTAAAAGGGTTATGGCTGATATCCAATCTACAATTGTGAATGTTGGACAAAATTTAAATCCTAAAGCAATAGATAAAGCTACAGATTTTTTAGCTTCAGCACAAAGCATTACATTTTTTGGGCTAGGTGGATCTGGTCCAGTTGCACTAGATGCTCAACATAAATTTTTTAGATTTGGTGTACCTGTGGTAGCTCACACTGACTATATTAATCAAAGGATGATTGCATCAATGATGAAAGAAGGCGATCTGTTGGTACTTATATCTTTCACCGGCAGAACAACTGAAATTGTCGAAACTGCAAAAGTTGCAAAAAAGAATGGAGTTAAAACAATTGCTCTTACCTCTGAAAATTCACCTCTTGCAAAGTTATCAGATGTTGTTCTTCATATTCATACTCATCTTGAAAATAATCTTCATATTCCAATGACTTCAAGACTTGCTCATTTAGCAATTATTGATATTTTATCTGCTACTGTTCAAGCAAGGTTTGGAAAAAGATTTGATGATCGAAAGGACGAAGTAATTAAAAATATAGAAAAAACACGAGTTTAATAAGTTTTTAATATCTCTATATCAACTAATTTTTGGTTAAATAAATAATATAAAGGTAGATTTTTATTTGTCTTAGCCTTTGTTAGCACATCAAGCTTTTTGGAATTAGAAACCAATAAAATTATATTTTTAGAATTTAAAATCATCGCTAGATTCATACTAATACGCTCATGCAGCGGGCTACCTAATGGTTCGGTATAAATTATTTCAGGCTTAGAATCAATATTAAAATATTCTATATTTGTATTAATCATAGAAGGAAAGAGTGATGCAAAATGACCATCCTCCCCCATCCCTAATAGCATTAAGTCGAAGGGTTGTTTAATTTTATAAACCTCGGATGGGTCTGATTTCAAAGATATAAAAGAAGCATCAGAGGCTTTATTAACGAATAAATTTTCATTTAATAATTTTTCATTTGAATCAACATGGCTCTTATTCACAGACCTATCATCTACCAAGGTAACTTCTATATTGGCCCAGTCAAGGTTTGAGGCACTAAGATCATTAAATATAGGAACAGGACTCGAACCCCCACTTGCAATAAATGAAGCGGACCCTTTACTTTTTATAGCATTAGATAAAATAGAGTGTATGCGTGCTGAATTATTATTCATTTTTAGATTAGATTAAAAGAGTTTCTTATTCCTTCGATAACAAATTCAATTGCAAGAGCTCCGAGAAGTAAACCAAATATTTTTTGAACAACCGTAATAATAGTTGGTCCTAATTTTGAAGCTAGTTTTGATGATAGCCACATTGCAAGTGTTGCTATAAAAATAACCACTAAAATAGGTAAATACGATATAGCTGCATCAGTAAAATTAGCATAAGATTCTTTCGACAACAAAAGACTGGTTGCCATTGCTCCAGGTCCAGCTATTAAGGGTATAGAAAGAGGAAAAATAGCAATAGATTTAATTGATTCATCATCAACCGCTGTATCAGCAGTATTTTGTCTTCTTACCTGCCTTTGTTCAAAGACCATTTGAAAAGCTATAACTATTAAAAATAAACCACCAATAATCCTAAAAGAATCCATACTGATGTTCATAACATCAAGAATTGCATTACCAAATAACCAAAATGAAGATAAGACTGCAAGAGATACTGCAGATGCCCTTAAATATATTGATCTGACTTGCTCTTTTGTAAGCCCAGTTGTTAAACCAGCAAAAATTGGAACCAATGAAATTGGATCTATGGCAACAAACATTAATATTGTGCTTTCTAGAAAAGTATCAAACATTTTATATATTTATAATCTGAATAGCTTCAGAGTGTTCTTCAGAGAAAATACTAGAAACCATAATAAATTTCATTCCATCTCGACCATAATATTTTTTTAAAATTTTAGAAACATTTTCTAAAGTTTTTTCGTGATTGGATAGATTAGCTAGGTAAAAAGATACAGTAGAACCAACAAGAGTTAGCTGGCTTAAAGTTTTTTTATTACCAGTGAAAGTAAATATAGGTATGCCATTTGGCTTGGAGTTAGAAATATATTGCGCTGTTTTACCAGTTCTTGTTATAGCAATAATGCCATCAGCTTTGATGGACTCAGCTAAATTTTTAGCTGCTAGGCCAATGTGCTGCCAATCTGAATTTGGTGAGAAACTCTTTTCATATTCCAGCGTCTTAAACTTTTCAGTTTTTAAAGCAATAGATTTTAAAAATTTTACACAATCTATAGGGTACTTACCGACACTGGTTTCTCCAGAAAGCATTATTGCATCAGCACCTTCATATATAGCATTTGCAATATCTGTTACCTCAGCCCTAGTCGGAGTTGGGTTCTCAATCATTGATTCAAGCAGATGAGTAGCAACTATTGATCGTCTACCCCATTTAGCACAAGCATGCATTATTCTTCTTTGGATATTAGGAAGATCCGTTAAACTCGTTTCAATACCTAGGTCTCCCCTTGCAACCATGACGCCCCATGAGGCTTTACTTATTTGATGAATATTATCCAAACCTTCTTGATTTTCAATTTTTGCTATTATCTTTGCTTTAGATTTTTTTGAATCTAGTATTTTTTGAAGCTTTTCTAAATCCTCACTATCTCTAACAAATGATAAAGCTATAAAATCAACATTATTCTTCACTCCAAACTCTATATCATCAAGGTCTTTAGATGTTATTGATGGAAGATTAACTCTAACGCCAGGAAGATTTACATGCCTTTTAGAACCTAACTTTCCTCCATCAAGAACTTTGCAAAGCAATGTCTCCTCATCCTTGGATAGCACTTTAAAATTAATTAATCCATTATCAACAGATATTTTTGATCCCTCACTCACACTTTTAATTAAATCTTTGTAATTAATTTTTATTGAAGAAGTTTCTACATCAACCTGATCTCTAACAGTAAGAGTCACCTCATCACCAACCTTTAAATCCATTGTCAGTTCCGTATCACCGGTTCTGATTTCAGGACCTTGTGTATCTAAAAGAATTCCTATCTTTCCATAGTTAAATTTAGAATCATTATTAATTTTGTGAATCTTATCTATTACAGCTTTAGCAGACTTATGTGTTGCATGAGACATATTAATCCTAGCTACATTCATACCGCTCTTATGTAAACGCCTTAGTGAACCAATATCCTGGGTGGCTGGTCCTATTGTGCAAATTATTTTAGTACGTGTGAAATTCATAATTAAGGCATATTAATACATAAAGCCCTTCCGATGAAGAAGATCTTAACTTTATGCACTTTCTTTTAAAGATACTTTTGAAAGATTCTTGATATATAGGCTCATTTCAAGCATCCTTTTTGAAAATCCCCACTCATTATCGTACCAAGCTAAAATTTTAGTTTGATTACCAATTTGATAAATATGATTAAGGTCAAATATTGATGATGAATCATTATGATTAAAATCTGCGCTTACTAAAGGTAAATCACATATAGATAATACGCCATTCATACTTGAGCCTGCTGCAAGAACAATTGAATCAATTAATTCTTGTGTAGAGAATTTTTTTTCTGTTTCAAAGGTCATATCTAACAAGGAAACATTAAGAACAGGGACTCTAGTTGCCATTCCATTAAGCTTACCTTCAAGTTCAGGAATAACTAACCCAATAGCCTTTGCTGCGCCTGTTTTGGATGGGATGATAGATGCTGATGCAGCCCTTGCTCTGTATAAATCAGAATGAGCAACATCTAATAAACTCTGGTCGTTTGTGCTTGCATGAACAGTATTGATTAAACCACTTTTTAGTACAAAGTTATCATTAATTACCTTAGCTAAAGGAGCAAGGCAATTAGTCGTACATGATGCATTTGAAATAATCTTATCATCATGCGAAAGAGTTTCATGATTAACTCCATACACGATAGTTTTATCTGGGTTTTGAGCAGGTGCTGATATAAGCACTTTTTTAGCTCCAGCATTTAAATGTTTTTGAGCACTAACTCTATCTGTAAAAAATCCAGTACACTCAAAAACAATATCTATATCTAAATCAGACCATGGAAGTTCCAATGGATCTCTTTGAGAAAAATATTTTATAGAGGATTCATCAACAATAATTTCATTAGCTTCTGCAGAAATATTATTTGCTATTTGACCATGGAGAGAATCAAATTTAAGTAAATGAGCATTAGATTCAATACTCCCAAGATCATTTATTGCAACAAGCTCTAAATCACCACCCTGAGCTGCCAAATAATTATTAGCGATCAAGTGCCTAGCAATATTTTTTCCAATTCTACCGAAACCATTTATAGCAATTTTCATAAATCTAATATTAATATAATGTAAATTATTTACATATATAAGTTAAAATATGATTTATTGTATAATATTTTCATATATATAACATTCATTTGTTGTATAATTATTATGTTTTTTATAATCATTTCCTTATATGGAGTTTTTCCTAGTCATAGAGCAAGGTTTGGATTTAATGCTTACAGGCATGATGACTGTATTCACTTTCCTTGGATTGCTAATTTTATTAATAAACCTTTCGTCTCTAATATTTAAAGATTCACCTAATACGAAATCTAATCAAGATGAGAGCCCAGAGACTTTGAATATTCCTAATAATCACATACGCATAATCAATCAAATTAATAAGCGAGTTTAAAACATGAGTTCAAAAAAAATTGGAATTACTGACGTTGTACTAAGAGATGCTCATCAATCTTTACTTGCAACAAGATTAAGGTATGAGGACATGGAACAGGTACTTTATGATATGGATCAAGTTGGTTATTGGTCTGTTGAATCTTGGGGTGGTGCAATTTTTGATTCATGCATTAGATATTTAGGAGAGGACCCATGGGAAAGAATCAAAAAAATTAAATCTAATATGCCAAACACACCTCAGCAGATGCTATTGAGAGGTCAGAATTTATTGGGGTATAAACACTATGCAGATGATGTTGTTTATAAATTTGTTGAAAAAGCAAAATTGAATGGTGTGGATGTATTTAGAGTATTTGATGCACTGAATGATCCTAGAAATATGGAAACAGCACTAAAGGCTGTTATTGAGTTTGATGGGCATGCGCAAGGAACAATATCATATACAACAAGTCCAGTTCATAATCTTCAAACATGGGTCGATCTTTCACATCAACTTCAAGACTTTGGCTGTCATTCAATTGCTATTAAAGATATGGCTGGTCTTTTAGATCCCTATGTAGGATTTGAGCTAGTCTCAAGACTAAAAGAAGAAATTGAGATCCCGCTTCATCTTCATAGCCACGCGACAACAGGAATGTCTACGACAACTGCAATTAAGTGTATAGAGGCTGGTTTAGATAATGTTGATACATCAATATCTACTATGAGCATGACGTATGGTCACTCTGCAACTGAGACACTTGTAGGTATTCTTAAAGGGACACAATTTGATACAGATATTGAGCTAGATAAGCTGGTTCCAATAGCTACGCATTTTAGAAAAATAAGAAAAAAATATGCTGAGTATGAGGGCTCCCTTAGAGGAGTTGATGCTCGAATAATTTCGTCTCAAGTACCTGGTGGTATGTTAACAAATCTTGAGAATCAATTAAAAGAACAGAATGCAATTGATAGATTTGATGAAGTTATTGATGAAATACCAAAAGTTAGATCAGATCTAGGATACATACCATTAGTAACTCCAACATCACAAATTGTTGGTACTCAAGCTGTTATAAATGTTCTTAGTGGTGAAAGATATAAAACAGTCACCAAAGAAACTGCTGCTCTTTTGAAAGGAGAATATGGAGCAACCCCTGCCCCGGTAGATGTCGACCTTCAAGAAAATATCCTTGAGGGTGGTTTAGCAGTAACATGCAGACCTGCTGATCTTTTAGGTAATGATGAATTTAATCAAATAAAAGAATCTTTCAAAAAAACAACCCACGAAAAGAAAATTTCTATCAAAGAAACTGAAGAAAATATTCTGACCTATGCTCTCTTCCCAGAGGTTGGTATTAAGTTTTTTGAAAATATAGATAATGCAGATTATTTTGAAAAGTCGCCATTGGAGTTTATTGCTAAAGAAGGTAGTTTTTATAATGTATCTATAGATGGCAATGATTACATGGTGAAGTACTCTAAAACTGATAAGCCTGAAATACTAAATCAAGGTCATACTACAAAAGAAATTACTGATAGTCCTAATTATCAAAAAGAAAATGGTGAAATTATAAGAGCACCGCTTAGTGGAAATATATTCTCTATCATTAAAAGCAAAGGGGATGATGTTGAAGAAGATGATACTGTAATTGTTCTAGAGGCCATGAAAATGGAAACAACAATAAAAACTCCGCATGCAGGAAATATTATTAATATATTTGTAAGTAATGGTGACAAGGTCAATGTTGGCGATCCTTTGTTTGAGGTAGTTTGATAATGAGTTTTTTTGATTTTATAAGTACGCTAGGGATTTTTAGCCTGACATTCAATCAATCAATAATGATTGTTGTTGGTCTTCTTTTGCTCTACTTGGCTATAAGCAAAAAATTTGAGCCACTGCTTCTTCTGCCTATTGGGTTTGGTGCCATCCTGACTAATATTCCAGAAATTGGTCTTGCGCTAAGCCCTATTGAAAAATTAATTTATCTCAATAATTCTGATCATATTGGAACAATACTTGGAAAATTTTTTAGCATAAATCAGGATCTTGTGATCGCATTAAAAGATGTCTCATATACCGATTTGATTGCTATAAATAACGAGGCTCAAAATCTTGGATACAAGCCAGGTATTTTGTATACATTTTATGAGGTTTCAATTGGATCAGGAATTGCTCCTCTTTTAATATTTATGGGGGTTGGCGCTATGACAGATTTTGGCCCGCTTCTAGCAAACCCAAAAACACTTATTCTAGGTGCTGCAGCTCAGTTTGGTATTTTTGCCACAGTGATGGGTGCTCTTGCTTTGGATTATTTCGGGGTAATTGAATTTACATTAAAACAGGCTGCCGCAACAGGTATTATTGGAGGGGCTGATGGTCCTACTGCTATATATGTTTCTTCTATATTAGCACCTGAACTTCTTGGCGCTATAGCAGTTGCTGCATATTCATACATGGCGCTTGTTCCTCTTATACAGCCACCAATTATGAAAGCCCTTACAACTGAAAAAGAAAGACAGATATCGATGGTTCAGTTAAGAGATGTTTCACAATCTGAAAAAATAGTGTTTCCTATAATGCTGTTGCTGCTTGTTGGTCTTTTGCTTCCGAGTGCAACACCTCTTCTAGGTATGCTATGTTTAGGAAACCTTATGAAGGAATCACTTGTTGTTGATAGGCTTAGTGATGTCGCTCAGAATTCATTAATTAATATAGTTACTATTTTTCTGGGGCTTGCAGTAGGATCTAAGTTAGCTGCTGATAAATTTCTTACTCCTGAAACTCTAGGAATACTCATACTTGGTATGATTGCTTTTGCTATAGGGACTGCGTCTGGGGTTATTGTTGCAAAAATTATGAACCTATTTAGCAAAGATCAAATAAACCCTCTTATTGGTGCCGCTGGCGTCTCAGCAGTTCCAATGGCTGCAAGAGTTGTTAATAAGGTAGGTTTAGAATACAACTCACAAAACCATCTACTTATGCATGCCATGGGTCCTAATATCGCCGGCGTTATTGGATCTGCTGTTGCTGCAGGTGTAATGATAAAGTTCCTAGGGTAGAAACTCCAGACGAAAAAAAACAGAGGCTAGCTCTGTCTTTTTAATTCGAGATCCTTAGGGGTCTAAAGTGAGATTATCCTTAGCTCCTTGATTTCTTTCTCTTGAAATCTTGGTGGGTTTATAAGCTCTTTTTTATCGTCGACTCTTACAAACGCTTTCACCCTATGGGCTCTACCTCTTTGATTCTCTCTACGTCCCGTCTGCAGTTGATCTTTAGTCGGAATCAAGTTGGTCTATTAAATATACGCCTATGAAATTTATTGTCAACACCTAAAATGAAAAAAGATTAATTAATTTGCAGTTTGTAATCTATTTAAATTATTTGTATATATAAAATATATGTTTACTATATTAATCATGAAAACATTCTTACCAAAAAAAGATCCATTACAAAAATATAATACTTCTACCAAGTCTCTTGAAACACTAGCTCATATTGCTGATCAGCTTCCCAAGCTCCTTCTTACAGGGACTGTTCAGAAAACAATAAAATCTTTATCGGTGAACGCACTTTCTATAGACAAGGTAATTAAGAATAATGATCAACGTGAACTAAAATTAGCAATGGCGCATTTAAGCTTTATTGCACATGCATATATTTGGGGCGGTACCAATCCAGAAAAAATACTACCAGAAGTAATTGCAAAACCATGGGTAAAAGTTTCTAAGATTCTTGGAAGACCACCCATTCTTAGCTATGGGAGTTATTGCTTGGATAACTGGTATAGACCAAACCCTAAGGAAGAGATATCTTTAGAAAATGTTGCCCTTTTAACAAATTTTTTAGGTGGTGTTGATGAAGATTGGTTTGTAACCATTCATGTATGTATAGAAAATGCAGCCAGTAAGGCTGTTGATGCAGCAACAAAATTATCTTTCCTTAAAGAAAGTGATTCCATAGAATCTTACTCTGTCCATCTGAAAGAGATCATCGCCTCCTTGCGAGAAGTAAATAAGATTTTTTCCAGGATGCCAGAAAAATGTGACCCTTATGTTTATTATCACAGAGTAAGGCCTTTTATTTTTGGAACTAAAGACAATCCAGATCTCAAAAAAGGACTTATTTATGAAAACCAATTTGATAATAAACCTCAATTTTATAGAGGTGAAACTGGTGCACAAAGCAGCATTATGCCCTTCCTAGATGGCGCACTTGGTATTTATCATACCCAAGATCATCTAAGGCACTATCTAAATGAAATGAGAGACTATATGCCTCCAGAACATAAATTAATGATCGAAAAAGTTGAAGCTAGGTCTAATGCAAAAGAATTTATTCATAAATCCAAGAAATTAAAAAATGAATATAACAAATGCCTTGAAGAGATTAGACAGTTTAGAGCCATGCATCTTGAATTTGCTGCAACCTATATTCATAAGCAATCCCAGATAAAGAACCCATTTGGCAGAGGAGGATCAACTATCACAGGTACTGGTGGAACTCCTTTTATGAAGTACTTAAAGAAGCATAGAGATGAAACTCAAAAGCAAAAAATAAAGAACTAAGCAACGCCCTCTACAATAACAACCAATCGTTCTGCAGATTTCTTGATAAATTCTAGAGCTAGTTGATAGTCATCAGATTCATAACAAGACTTTGCTTCATCAATAGAATTGAACTCGATCAAGACAGTCCTTTCGTAACCCTCTCCTTCTAGCTCAATTTGCTTACCGCCCCTGGTTAGAAATGTGCCATTAAATTTAGTGATTATAGGTCCCGCTAATTCAACATATTTTGCAAACTCTCCAGGTTCAAATACGTGACACCTCACTATCCAATATGCTTTCATTTATGCCTTAAATTTTAGTCGCATTTCATGCAAGATTGGCTCTGTATAACCGCTAGGCTGAACCCTTCCTTTGATTGCAAGATCACAGGCTGCCTGGAAGGCTATTCCATCATAAGATGGAGCCATATTTATATACTCTGAATCAGAAGCATTTTGACCATCGACGATCTCTGCCATTTTTTTCATTGACTGCATGACCTGCTCCTCAGAACAAACATCGTGATGAAGCCAATTGGCTATGTGCTGACTAGAGATTCTGCATGTCGCTCTATCTTCCATTAGACCAACGTTATTAATATCTGGAACTTTTGAACAACCAACACCCTGATCAACCCACCTGACTACATACCCCAAGATACCCTGAGAGTTATTATCCAATTCAGCTGATATCTCATCCTCAGTAAGTGATTCTGGATTGGGATGTAATGGTATTGTGAGTATGTCATCAATACTTGCCTTGGATCGTGTTTGAATTTTTTCTTGTTCAGCATCTACCAGTATTTGATGATAGTGAATAGCATGAAGTGATGCTGCTGTTGGCGATGGAACCCAAGCACAGTTAGCACCTGCTTTTGGATGCATTGTTTTAGTATTGTACATTCCTAGCATTTCATCAGGCATTGGCCACATACCTTTACCAATTTGAGCATTGCCCCTAAATCCAGTCTCAAGACCAGTATCAACATTCCAATCTTCGTATGCTGCAATCCAGGGTTGCTGCTTCATGTCTGCTTTGGCAATCATTGGACCAGCCTCCATACTGGTATGGATTTCATCTCCAGTTCTGTCCAAGAATCCTGTATTAATAAAAATAACTCTGTCCTGTGCTGCCTTGATACATTCTTTAAGATTAACTGTTGTTCTTCTTTCTTCATCCATAATGCCAACTTTTACAGTCAAAGGCTTGATATTGAGTGCCTTTTCAACTGCTGCAAATAAATCACATGTAAAGTTAACCTCTTCAGGCCCATGCATTTTTGGCTTAACTATATAAACACTACCAGTTTTAGAATTTTTAAAATTACTATTGCCATTAAGATCATGCATAGCTATACAAATAGTAAACATTGCATCAAGAATTCCTTCAGGTATTTCTTCTCCACTTGCATCTATTACTGCTGGGTTTGTCATTAAGTGGCCTACGTTTCTAACCAACATAAGACTCCTTCCTGGCAAAGTAAACTCTTGTCCTTGAGGAGATTTATAGGATCTATCCTGACTTAACTCTCTAGTCATTTCTTGTCCATTCTTTAAAAATGTTTCTTGCAAGCTTCCTTTCATTAAGCCTAGCCAGTTTCTATACACTACAGTCTTATCAGCACCATCTACAGCAGCTACAGAGTCTTCGGCATCTTGGATTGTAGTAATAGCTGATTCAATTAATATATCTTTTATCCCAGCCGGGTCTGACTTCCCAATAGGGTGTGATTTATCTATCTGGATTTCAAAATGTAAATTATTATTTTTGAACAGCAATCCAAATGAATCATTTCCACTATCAACATATCCCATATAAGACTCTTGATTAACAAGACTTACAGTCGACCCATCATTCAATGACATTGAAAGAGTCTCATCACCAAAATCAAACCCATTAACATTAGCAAATGAGCTATTTACTAAAGGAATTGTTGAGTCAAGAAAGTCTTTGGCAAATGCAATAACTTTATCGCCTCTGACCGGATTATAAGCACCAGCTTTTGTAGCGCCATTATCCTCAGATATCACATCTGTTCCATACAAAGCATCATATAAACTTCCCCAACGAGCGTTAGCTGCATTTAAAGCAAACCGTGCATTCATAACAGGCACTACAAGTTGAGGACCTGCAATTGTCTTAATCTCATCATCAACATCTGAGGTAGATATTGTGAAATCTCCAGTATCAGGAACTATATACCCAATCTCTTTTAAGAAATCTTTATATTCTTCATGGTTATGCTCAGTATTTTTTCTTGCAAGGTGCCACTCATCGATTTGCGATTGAATAACTTCTCTTTTATCTAATAGAGCTTTATTTCTAGGGCCAAATTCTGCAAGGATTGATTCAAGTGAACTCCAAAAATGCTCAGGACTAATATCTAAACCCTCTAGAACTTCATTTTCTAGGAAGTTTTTTAATTCTCCTGAAACTTGCATAGATTTTGGTCTTTGGTTTTCAAACTCAGCTGAGCTAGTATCTGTTTGGATTTTAAAAAAAGAGGCTATTTTGTTTAAGATATTCATGACCAAAATTATAGCAACTTTATATGATTATCCAACACGCAAAAATATTATCTAATTTTTTTTATTTCAACATCTGGATCATAGCCCCATATTGAATTGGGTTTTAATGCTTCAACCAGCATGTACTTCATTAAAAAATTTCTACAATAGGCAATAAAAGGATTTGAAATATGATTCAATTTTCCTTGTAGCGCTGAGTCTTTATATATTTTTTTTACTCTTTTGTATCTAAGTTTTTGATACATTATTTGAGATGTTTTCATACTATCATTTAGCTTAATTAGCTTTCCAAAAATATATGCATCTTCCAACGCCATGCACCCTCCCTGCCCTAAGAACGGAACCATTGGGTGTGCGGCATCTCCCAAAAAAGTAATATTATTATCAAATAATTTATCGGGTATTTTTTTTGTATATACGCCCCATTTATATATCTCATTGCTATCTTGCAATGATTCATAGATATGTCTTGTTGACTCTGGAAGGTCATGACACAGATCCTCATATGTACCTTTAGTTTTCCATGATTCCTTTGTCTCTTTTGGGTTCTTCACAGCAGCTACAAAACTAGTTCTAGTATTGTTGATTGGATACGTCACTATGTGGAAGTTAGGTCCAAGATGGATATGATTCTCGCTTTGATTTTCTTCAAGAATCCCTCTCCATACCGAATATCCGCTGTAAGCTGGTTGCTCAGCATCTTTATATATTAATGACCTACATTTTGATTTAATCCCATCACAGGCTGCAATATGATTTACATTGAAGGAACTACCATTTGAAAAAGATATGCTCGGATCAGTTAAGTTAATACTTGAAACTTCGTGATCAAATAAAATCTCACCACCCAAAGAAAGATACTTATTAAGCAAGTTTTTATAAAGGCATTGTCGTGATGTTGTAACGACATCTATTGGAAATGAAGTTAACTTATTTTGATTATAGAAGAATCGAACTTCTTTAGGGTTGCCAGATTCACTTCGCAGATCATTTTCGATACCAATATTTCTAAGGACTCTTAACCCATTTGGAGAGATTGAAATCCCAGCACCTTGCTCACTAGCAGTTGATGATTTTTCAAAAATAACCACGGGTACGCCTGATTTCTTCAATACACATCCAAGTGTTAAGCCTGAAATGCCTGCTCCAATAATTGCTATATGCGATGAATAACCTTTCATGTAAATATTATGCACCTTTTATAAAATTAAGAAAAAAAAAATGGGAGCAATTGCTCCCATTTTTATATTAAATTACTACTAATTAACCTGCAGCCTTCATTGAAGAACCAAAGTATGATCTGGCGTTGTTACAAGAAAATCCTTTTAGATTTTTTGAAGCTTCAGATTCATTAATTTTTGAGTAAAACAAATCTGCATTTGAGCCCCTTTCTGAAATTGATGACGAATACATCAGTCTAATAAAATCGACTCCGTCATCAAGCTTTAAGCCTGCTTCAGGAACAATTAATTTTCTACCAACTGTATCACCTTGAGATTGTGCATATAAAGCAA
>ENA-OREM01000020-OREM01000020.1-marine-metagenome-genome-assembly--contig:-NODE-20-length-136336-cov-8.874217_pt1 | contig 136336 bp, 120 predicted proteins | sample MGYA00248623_ERZ508561 | MGnify/ENA primary metagenome ERZ508561 (study PRJEB26227, sample SAMN06264494) | marine metagenome | isolation source: Columbia River Estuary | place: USA:Columbia River...
GGTTCCGCCACATCGGTCACCGCCATGTCATCTTCCAGCAGCAAGGTGAGGATTTGCCGCCTTGTGGGGTCTGAGAGAGCGGAAAAGATAAGATCAAGAGAGCTGGCCATGACCTGACTGATACCCAAGGCGTCGCAATCGTCAACCAATTGGTTGAATATCGCTTTTGACGGGATTTGAGGGATTTGGCCCTGCGGCATGGGCGGCTACAGGAGCGCCATTATTTTAAATAATTTAAAAACAATAGGTTGCATTAAAATCACGGGTGCGAACTGGAATTGACTCTGCGCGCAGAGGGGACTATCTCCCCCGCAACACTCTTGGACAGGAGTTTTATGTGCCGACGCCAGATCCGCAGAAGCTCACCGAGCTCGAAAATCGCATTGCGAGGATGAAGGCTGCGACGGCACCGAAACCTGCCAAAGAGGAACACTATACAATGGCCAATATGGCGTGGCGTATGGTGATAGAATTGGTGGCGGGTATCGCCATTGGATTTGGGATTGGGTACGGCCTGGACTGGCTGTTTGGCACACTGCCAATTTTCCTGATCTTGTTTATAGGTTTGGGCTTTGTGGCCGGTGTGCGCACGATGATGCGCACGGCCCAGGAAGTTCAAAACATGCACATGGCGCAAGCCACAGACGAAAAAGAGGGTTAAGACCTTGGCAACAGAAACACATGGCGAAGCAGAAGCCGGCCTCGTATTTCATCCGATGGATCAATTCCAAGTCACACCATTGTTTGGTGGTGGCACTGTAGAATGGTTTACAATCACCAATGTGACCCTTTGGATGGGTCTCACAGTCCTGTCCATTGTTGCGCTTTTGGTATTTGGCGCGCGTGGCCGGGCTTTGGTGCCAACACGTAGCCAATCGATTGCCGAATTGGCCTATGGCTTGGTGTATAAAATGGTTGAAGATGTGACCGGCAAAGACGGTGTCGTTTACTTCCCATACATCATGACAGTGTTCATGTTCATCTTGATGGCAAACTTCCTTGGCCTTCTGCCACTGGCCTTTACCACGACAAGTCACATTGCGGTGACAGCTGTTCTGGCTCTGGCGGTTTTCCTCGCCGTGACGGTTTTGGGATTTGTGAAAAACGGGTTTGGATTTCTGAGCCTGTTTTGGATCTCATCTGCTCCGCTCATCTTGCGCCCCATTTTGGCGCTGATCGAAGTTATCTCTTACTTTGTGCGCCCTGTCAGCCACTCTATTCGTTTGGCCGGTAATATGATGGCGGGCCACGCTGTTATCAAAGTGTTCGCAGCCTTTGCGCCTTTGGTTCTTATTTCGACGGGCATCGGTCTGGTGGTGACACCGCTGTCGATCCTCGCGATCACCGCAATATACGCCTTGGAAGTGCTCGTTGCCTTCATTCAGGCCTATGTTTTCGCAATTCTGACCTGCGTGTATCTGCGAGATGCGCTGCATCCGCACCACTAAGGTCTGAACTCTAATCTATCTATAATGTAATCAAGGAGACTATGAAATGACTGGCGATATCGTACAAATGGGTGCTTACATCGGTGCTGGCTTGGCTTGTATTGGCATGGGCGGCGCGGCTCTTGGTGTGGGCAATGTTGTGGGCAACTTCCTGTCCGGCGCTTTGCGCAATCCTTCCGCTGCTGGCGGCCAAACTGCAACGATGTTCATTGGTATTGCGTTCGCAGAAGCTTTGGGGATCTTCTCATTCCTCGTCGCTCTGCTGCTGATGTTCGCAGTATAATCCATCCGTTCCTTAAGGTTCTGGGGCCTCAATGAGGTCCCGGTTCGCCCTCAGGTATTGGAGGAATTGATATGGCAACACAGACAACAGATGCGGGTCAAGCCGTGGCCGGTGCTGCAAAAGCAGGCATGCCACAGCTCGATTTTTCGACCTTCTCGAACCAAATCTTTTGGTTGGTCATAACGCTTGTTGTGATCTACTTCGTCTTGTCGCGCATTGCCCTGCCGCGTATCGGTGGTGCTTTGGCGGATCGCGCGGGTACGATCACGAATGATCTGGCTGAAGCGGAGGACTTGAAGAGCCGAGCGCTTGAGGCTGAACAGGCCTATGAAAAGGCGCTTGCCGATGCTCGTGCCGAGGCTCAGAATATCAACGTCGCAATGCGCGCTGAGATTCAAGGTCAGCTAGACGAAGAATTGGCCAAGGCCGATGCTGAGATCTCTGCTCGGACTGAAGAAGCGGCAGCAGCGCTGGCTGAAATTCGCAGCTCGGCGAAAGCCAATGTGAAGACCGTCGCCAAAGCCACCGCAAAAGAAATCGTTGCAGCGATGGGCGGTAAGGCAGATGCCAAAACCGTCACAGCAGCCGTGACTGAACGGATGAAAGGCTAAGACATGAAACATCTCTCAGCCCTATTGTTGACACTTATGGCCTCACCGGCGCTTGCCGCCAGTGGTCCATTCTTCTCGCTCTACAATACCAATTTCGTGGTCACAGTGGCGTTCATCGGCTTTGTGGCTTTGGTTCTGTATCTTGGTGTGCCGAAAATGCTCGGCAAGATGCTGGACGCCCGCGCGGACGGTATTCGCGCAGAGTTGGAAGAAGCCCGTTCTTTGCGTGAAGAGGCGAAGGCTTTGCTGGCCTCTTATGAGAAAAAGCAAGCTGAAGTCCAAGCGCAAGCCGACCGGATTGTGGAGGCCGCGCGTGTCGAGGCCGCTGCGGCGGCCGAGCAAGCCAAGGCTGACATCAAAAACTCTGTTGCGCGCCGCATGGTGGCTGCGGAGGAGCAGATTGCTTCCGCCGAAGCTTCAGCGATCAAAGATGTGCGTGATGAAGCGATCGTTGTGGCTGTGGCCGCAGCGCGTGACATCATTGCAAATCAAATGACTGCGGCTGATGGCAATGGTTTGATTGACGATGCCATTGATGAGGTTGGCACAAAGCTACACTAATTGGTGGTTTGAATTTTGAAAAAAGCCCGAGGTGCGAACCTTGGGCTTTTTTGTGCCCCCAGGCCGGCGCTGCCCTCGTTTCGTGTTGAAATGGCGTTATGCAGAGGTCTTTTGGAAGAGCTCATCTTCAACCGGGCTTTTAGGGGCGTTCCAAAGCATGTGAAAAACGCAGCTTGGCGACCTCTTCATTTTTGTTGGCGCGCTCTTGTTCTTGCAAAACGCCACCTACGAAATCCAAGTGGAGATGCACCGCATGCCTTGCTGCCTCTGGGTTGCGCGCTTGGATCGCATCATTGATTGCGCCATGCTGTTGTAGAAGTTGCGATCTGCCACTTTTTTGCCGAAATGTTGCCTTGCGGTTGTAAAACACCCCGGTCTGTAGGAGCTCATACATCGAGCGCATCATATGCAGCATCACCACATTATGCCCCGCTTCGCAGATCGACATGTGAAACTGCGCATCCAATCGCGCCTCCTCTTCGGTAGAGCGCTTGGACTGTGCCGCTTCCATTTTCTTATAAATGGCGTCGATGACCTTGAGGTCCGTATCAGATCCGATGCGGGCGGCACGTTCTGCGGCCAGGCCCTCCAAATCCTTGCGAAAGGCCAGATAGTCGTAAACCGCTTCATCATGGGTTGAAAACAACCGCATGAGGGCAGGGGAGAAGGCCGATCCCAAAACCTCTGCGACGAAAATCCCGGCACCTGCGCGCGCGGTGAGAAGCCCCGCCTGCTGCAACTCACTCAGGGCTTCCCGAAGCGAGGGGCGCGATACCGCAAGCTTTTCTGCAAGTTCCCGCTCTGAGGGCAGGCGCTCGCCTGGACGCAAAATACCACGCAGGATCAGCTGCTCTACCTGCCGGACAACAGATTTGGACAATTTTTCTGAATCAATTCTTTGAAACGGCATGAGTCCCCCCAATAGATTGGTCAAATTATATGATCAGTCTATGAGAAGGCAACCGTCACTGAGAAGCAGCGTTGCGTCACTTCAACCGATAGGCGCACATACGGCCTAAGGCCTGGCTATGCGTTTGGTCGGATCACAATTTCGACCCTGCGGTTCTGTGCGCGCCCAGTGGCGGAAAGATTACTGGCCACCGGTTCATTCTCGCCGCGGCCCACCGCGTATAAGCGTGCTGGCGGCACACCATTGTTCACCAAGATGTCCGCCACGGCATTTGCGCGCCGTTGCGACAGAATCCTATTGTAATTGGCGGTTCCGGTGTTGTCCGTATGACCTTCAATGGAGATGGTGGAGTTTGGATAGGCCTGTAAGTTTCCGGCCACAACGCCCAGGTCGCGGCGCAAATCACTGCGCACAGCGGCACTATCCAAGGCAAACAGAATGTCCTGTGGCATCGTGACGATCAGCTCGGACCCAGTGTTCGTGACATTCACTTGATTATTGTTCAGATCACGGCGCAAATCTGCGGCCTGTTCATCCAAACTTTGACCAATTGCATTGCCGGCCGCCGCGCCCACAATAGCGCCAACAATCGCCCCCTTTTTCCGGTCACCTTTGCTCGACATTTCCATTCCAGCAATGGCGCCAATGAGCCCGCCCATGATCGTACCTGCGGTGGTGTTGTCACCTGGCTTGCTATTGGCCGCGCTCTCTGGCGTGACGCAGCCCGAAAGAATCAACAATGCGGATCCTGCGAGTGCAGAAGATAACAATTTCATGGTGAGCTCCTTTAATCAGGCCAATTTCTTGTAGCGCTTTGTTATGCAGGGATTCCCAGCTTTCCGCAATTCACGTATTTTGCCGGCGGCAAGGCTTCGCTCATACTTGTCTGGTTATTCGCAAGAACACGCCAGAATTTTGGTTTAGTTTTGTGTGAATTTTTCTTATAGAGCTGTCATGGCGAAACAACTTCCTTACCCGGTCATGCGCGAAATCTTTTCGCGGTTTGAAAACAGCGAACCTGAACCAAAGGGGGAGCTTAATCATGTGAATGCCTATACGCTCGTGGTGGCCGTGGCGCTTTCGGCGCAGGCGACTGATAAGGGCGTCAACAAGGCCACAGAGGCCCTGTTCAAAACAGTAGATACGCCGCAAAAAATGCTGGATCTTGGCGAGGACGGGTTGATCGCCCATATCAAGACCATCGGCCTTTACAAAACCAAAGCCCGCAATGTGATGAAGATGGCACAGATTTTGGTGGAAGAATTTGGCGGCGAGGTGCCCAATTCGCGGGCTGCCTTGCAAAGCCTACCGGGTGTTGGACGCAAAACTGCAAATGTCGTGTTGAATATGTGGTGGCAGCAGCCGGCACAGGCGGTCGACACGCATATTTTCCGGGTGGGAAACCGCGCGGGCATTGCGCCGGGCAAAACGGTGGATCAGGTCGAACGGGCAATTGAAGATAATGTACCTGCGGATTTTCAGTTGCACGCACATCATTGGCTGATATTGCATGGGAGATATATTTGTGTTGCGCGAAAACCCAAGTGCCGCGCCTGCATTATCAGTGATTTATGCCAATTTGAGGAGAAAACCCAGTGAGCAAAGCCTATCAGGTGGTTGGTATCGGAAATGCCGTGTCGGACGTTATTGCGACCAGCAGCGACGATTTTTTGGCTGAGCATGGGGTTGAAAAGGGTATCATGCAGCTGGTCGACCAGCCGCGCGCCGAAGCGCTCTTTGCAGCGATGGGCAGCCGAACAGAAACGCCAGGTGGGTCTGTGGCCAATACGATTGCCGGGTTGGGATCTTTGGGTCTTCGTACGGCGTTTATTGGCCGGGTTGCGGATGATGATTTGGGTCATTCCTACGCCTTGGCAATGCAAACAGAAGGTACGGATTTTCCGAACCCGCCGGTGCGTAATGCGGAGCTTCCAACGTCACGTTCAATGATTTTCGTGTCGCCCGATGGTGAGCGTTCGATGAACACCTATCTTGGAATTTCCTCGGATGTGGGACCGGAAGACGTATCCGATGCGGTGATCGCAGACTGTGAAATTCTGTTCCTTGAGGGGTATCTCTTTGACAAGGCCCCTGGCAAGGAAGCGTTTCGCAAGGCCGCATCACTGGCGCGGCAATCGGGTGCGCGGGCTGGAATTTCTTTGTCGGATCCATTTTGTGTGGATCGCCATCGCGATGATTTTCGTAAGTTGGTAGCTGGCCCGTTGGATTTTTTCCTCTGCAATGAAGAAGAGCTAAAGTCGCTGTATCAAACCGATGACTTGGCAGAAGCGCTCAAAATGGGGGCCGCTGATTGTGAGTTGGTGGTGTGCACGCGCTCGGCGCAGGGCGTGTCGATATGCCAAGCAGATAAGCGATGGGACGTTCCGGTTGTCCCGGTTGTCCCGGTGGATGCCACAGGTGCAGGCGATCAATTTGCCGCTGGCTTTCTATATGGGGTGGTGCAAGGGTTTGATCTGGAGACCTGCGGCAAGATCGGTGGTATTGCCGCCGGAGAGGTGATCGGTCACATCGGTCCGCGCCCAGCCACTTCCATCGCTGAGATGCTCAAAAAGCAGGGTATTGTTTAAAAGCCGCCTTTAGGTTCCGCCCAATTTTGCGTGAATCTCATCAAGATCAATCTCGCCAGTGGGCATTTTATTGGCAGGATCTTCAAAACTATATTTGAACAGATCAAAGTCACGTTTGAACATCTCATAAACCAAATGCATCGACAGATCGTCGAAATAATCCTCCACGGGATGCGCGCGTTTGGGGCCGTGCCCTTCGCTTTCGTTGAACTTTGGAATGGTCTTTAAATCGACTTTATTGGGTGTTTCAATGGCGTCTAAGACCGTTTGCATCCCGTCATTGAATTTTTCGGTCCAAAAAATGTGATCATAGGTTCCGCCATTGGCCACAAAAGTTGAGACATGACCCGAGGTCGCCGACCAATGAATATCAGGATCCATCGGTTTGCGCCATCTTATGGTGTCTCTGGCAAAAAGTAGAAATCGCCGAAAACTCTTGATCTGATCAAATTGAAAGTCATCGTCCGGATTGCCCACTTCGATTCCATATTTTTGGATCAAAAGTGGGACAAGATTGCCACGATAGTAGTTTCCATTGCGCTGAATGCCGCAAATTTTGTCAAAGAATGAGCTCAATATCCGCGTATAAGGATTGCGGACACAGGTGAATGCATAACTGCGATGCTCCACCACATTCCGCGTGATTTTTGGTTTCGAGTCTTCCTGAGACCACTTATGCAGTCCGGCTTTAGAGTCGTGAATATCGCCGTCAAAAAATTCGCCGTGGTCCGAGTAAAACATGATCTGCCCAATGGTTGAACAGGCACATTTCGGCACGACGCGATACACAACACTTTCGGACTCAGTCATCCAAGTTCCAGGAAAACCCATGTAAATTACTTTCTTTCAAACCTATTGGCGCTGTACCAACGCAAACGAAATCAATATAATGTAAATTTATTAAGACCGAAATATTTATTCAGCAATAGAGACATCAGTAACTTTATGGTGAGAGTCGCATTTATATTGTTATGTCACAAGGACAGCCGCTCAATTATTGAGCAAGCGCGGCGCCTTGCGATGGCCGGAGATTACGTTTCCATTCATTTTGACGCCGGTGGACGGAGTTCTGAGTTTCGGGCTATTCGCGAGGCCCTTGCGGACAATCCCAACATTTGTTTTGCAAAGAAACGCGTAAAATGCGGTTGGGGTGCGTGGTCGTTGGTGCAAGCCAGCTTAAATGCGCTGCAAGCTGCGGTCGATACTTTTGCAGATGCGACGCATTTTTACATGATCTCAGGTGACTGCCACACCATCAAGACCGCAGAATATGCGCATCATTTTTTGGGCCAACATGATCGTGATTATATTGAAAGTTTTGATTTTTTTGAGAGTGATTGGATCAAAACGGGTATGAAAGAGGCGCGGTTAATTTATCGCCATTTTTTCAACGAACGGCGGCAGCCATTTTTGTTTTACAACAGTTTCAAGCTGCAAAGATATTTTGGTTTGACCCGGAAAATACCGGCTGATCTGCAGGTGATGATTGGTTCGCAATGGTGGTGTTTGCGCCGGCAGACCATTGAAAAAATATTGGACTTTGTCAAAAAGCGTCGAGATGTGCTGCGGTTTTTCTCAACCACTTGGATCCCGGATGAGACGTTTTTCCAAACATTGGTCCGGCACGTGGTGCCAGCGCATGAAATTCAAACCCGCCCACTCACATTTTTGATGTTCACAGATTATGGAATGCCGGCGACATTTTATAATGATCACTACGACCTATTGTTGAGCCAGGATTACTTGTTTGCCCGCAAAATAAGCCCCGAGGCCCTTGGCCTCAAAGAGCGTTTGGGACGCCTCTATGTGGAAACAGGCCGTGAGTTTCACATTTCAAAAGAGGGCCCGAAACTATTTGCCTTTTTGACCGGTAAGGGCCGTGAGGGGCTGCGGTTTGGGCGGCGGGTTTGGGAAGAGCAAGCCAATATTGGTCGAACCCGGGAGCTGCGGGTGGTGGTTTGTAAAAAATGGCATGTCGCGAAGCGCTTGCTCGAGCGGATTGGTGAAGAGGTTTATGTTGCCTCGTCCCAATTTCTTTTTCATGAGCATGACGCTGGCCTGCCTGATTTGGGCGGAACCGAAAGCCGCTTACCAAAGCGCCGCCGGCACGTCAGATCATTTTTACATATGGTCTTCGATCAAAAGCAGACCGATCGTTTGCTGATCTGTGTCGATAGCGCGAGTATGGACTTGATCCAGGACCTTTACAAAGACAGCGCCAAAATCAAAACACTGGTGATGATGTGCCAGTTTAATGACGCTTATTTAGTTGGTCATGCGCAACGTATCGGTCTTATGGCGAAAGATTCGCCACCGGAAGTTATTGAGCGCCTTCTGCCAACCCTGCGCCAAGATGTGGGGCATGAGCACCATCAATTAATAGATGCGCAATTCCCGCAAAGCTATCAGATCCACGAAGAGGCGGGGCTTGAGGAAAATGCCGTGCCATTGGCCGAATTTTTGGGTATCTCTACCGAAAAGGCTCGTGCCATACTGGCATCGGACCAGTTGTTTTCGGATTAGGAGCCTGTCGATGGCATATGAGTATGATGATCAAAATATCTTCGCTAAGATTCTACGCGGGGAAATTCCCAACACCACCGTATTAGAGACCGAACACAGCCTCGCGTTTCGCGATATTCAGGCCCAAGCGCCAGAACATATTTTGGTGATCCCCAAAGGTCCTTATGTGTGTTTTGATCATTTTGCCAATTCAGCCACTGCGGAAGAGATTGTTGATTTCACCCGTGCGGTGGGTCAGGTTGCGACGGCCTTGAAGGTTGATCCCGGAACCGGAGGTGACGGCTATCGCCTTTTGGCCAATTCAGGTCGCCATGGGGTGCAGGAGGTGCCACATTTGCATGTGCATCTCGTTGCGGGCCGGCCGCTTGGGCGGATGTTGCGCGAAGCCTAGGGAGAGGATACCTGCCTATTTGGTGATGTCCAAAAAGACGTCTTGAAGATCAGGCTGTTCGGTTTGGATGTCCAAAATCTTGACACCTGCGCGGCGCAGCGCGTCTAAAATTTCACCAGGAGAGATAGCGCTGCGGCTATAGGTGAAGGCCAAGGAGCCATCGGCTCGCTGGCTTTGTGTCACCCCGGCCGGCAGGCTTATCTCTGCCGCGGTCTCGGTCTCAACAACCAAGGTTTTTGTGTCAAGTTTGGACAATAGGTTCGCTGTCGTGTCCAAAGCGCGCAGCGCGCCCTCGTGAATAATGGCGATTTGATCGCACATTTCTTGCGCTTCTTCGAGGTAATGGGTGGTGAGAATCACAGTCATGCCGTCGGCATTGAGTTGTCGTACATTGTCCCAAAGCATTTGGCGCAGACCGATATCCACCCCCGCTGTGGGCTCATCAAGCACCAAGATCTGCGGACTATGCACGAGCGCTTTGCCCAAAAGCAATCGCCGGCGCATCCCGCCTGAAAGACTGCGTGCATAGGCATTGGCTTTGTCTTCCAATCCGATCAACCGCAGAATTTCATCGGTTTTACGCAGCGCTTTCGGTACGCCATATAGGCCGGCCTGCATATCAAGCGAGGCTCCCGGTGTGAAAAACGGATCAAGGTTCAATTCCTGGGGCATCACCCCAATTGCGGCGCGCGATTGCCGCGGGTTTTCATCTTGATCAAAGCCCCAGATATTAACTGAGCCTGCGGATTTTTTCACCAAGCCGGCGAGAATATTGATCAGGGTCGATTTGCCCGCACCATTGGGCCCCAAGAGCCCGAAGATGGAGCCCCTCGGAATATCCAGATCAATGCCGGACAGAGCCGTTTTAGCCTCAGTTTTCTTGGTCGCGGCATAGGTTTTCTTCAAACCACGCAGCTCAATCGCATTTTGTGACATAGTCGGCCTTTCAAAGTGCTTGTGGGTTGCGCGTGTTTTGGTATCTTAGCCAGCGACATATGCGCAGCAAGGCCCAACAGCAACCAGAAGGCAAAAAAATGACAACTCAAGCACCTGAGACAAAAATTGTAGAGGCCTATCGCGTGGCCTGTGATGGTGGTGAAGGCGCTTTGGGGCACCCACGCGTTTGGTTGCAAATACCCAATGAGCACGGCTGGGTTGAATGCCCCTATTGTGACGCAAAAATGGTGCATAAAGACTTTGAGGGACAGGTGTAAACTGTCCTATCTGAGCGGAATTTCGACCTCACCGCACATAAGCTTATTGTCCACCTGACCGCTCTGTCCATCAAGGAAATCTTGGATGTAATGGCCGGACCAGGCTCTTATGCTCACGCCGTGGTTGGTGAAGCCGAATCCTTTGACCGTGCCGCTCACACCGTCACGATAATGGAAAATGACCTTGCCCCAATGGCCATTGTCGCATTCGAAATTGGCCTCACCTGTTCCGATAAAATTGCGAGAGACCCAAGTGCCCGTGCAGATCGCGCCAAAATTGGTCACCCCGGCTAAGGTCCCTTCATCCCGACCCAAAGCCCGGCCTGCAAAATACTCGCCGCTATTGCCAAAACAAGCCAGGAGCGGCGAGCAACTGTCGCGGCTATCGGGGATATCTATGCAATTTTCGTCAGGAACCGGCGTAGCTGCGGTTGCAAATGTGTGAATCAAGGCCAGCAGCACTGGCAGGTATAAATTTTTCATGCCACAAACAATCTCAATCAATGACCCAAGGATAGCATCATCATGGCATTCGGTAAAGGACATCACCTGCATCTGATCGACGGGTCAGCCTTCATCTTTCGCGCCTATCACGCTCTGCCGCCGCTGACGCGCAAATCAGACGGTTTGCCGGTGGGCGCTGTGGCCGGGTTTTGCAACATGTTGCAGCGATATGTGGAAAACAATACTGGCCCCGATGCTCCCACCCATGTTGCGGTGATCTTTGATCACTCTGGCAAGACATTTCGCAATGATATGTATGATCTGTACAAGGCGAACCGATCCGCCACGCCGGAAGATTTGATCCCACAATTCCCACTCACCCGCGCGGCAACCCGGGCTTTCAATGTGGCATGTAAAGAGGTCGAAGGGTTTGAAGCGGATGACATCATCGCAACATTGGCCTGCCGCGCGCGCGACGCTGGGGGCGCGTGCACCATCATCAGCTCTGACAAGGACTTGATGCAACTGGTGGGCGGCGGTGTTGTGATGCTGGATGCCATGAAAAACAAAGTGATTGACCGAGACGGCGTTGTTGAGAAATTTGGTGTTGCCCCTGAGCGCGTGGTTGATGTGCAGGCTTTGGCAGGGGACAGCGTTGACAATGTGCCCGGTGCACCCGGCATTGGCATTAAAACTGCGGCTTTGCTGATCAACGAATATGGATCTCTGGAAGAGCTTTTGGATCGCGCAGGAGAGATCAAACAGCCCAAGCGCCGCGAGAGCTTGATGGACAATCGGGCGCAGATCGAACTGTCCAAACAGCTGGTTCAGCTGGAGTGCAATATGGAGCTGGATTTCTCCATTGAGGATTTGGAGGTGCGCGATCCCGATCCTCAAGAGCTTTTGGATTTTGTGGCACAAATGGAATTTCGCACCTTGAGCAAAAGGCTGGCGGATAAACTGGGCGTTCAAGCCCCGGTTATTGCCGAGCCCGAGGTGCAGCAGGCCGTGATTGAGGCCCCCGCGGCGGCGGCTTTTGACACCAGTAACTATGAGACCATCCGAGATGCGGCGGCTTTGCAAACTTGGATTGATCGGATTTATGCCCGCGGCTATGTGGCCGTGGATACGGAAACAACCGGTTTGAATGAAATGCGCGCCGATTTGGTGGGTGTCTCCTTATGCGTCCAAGCCGGTGAGGCGGCCTATTTGCCGCTCGCGCATCGCGCGGGGCAGTCTGATGATCTCTTCGGCACTGATGCTTTGGCGGAGGGCCAGATGGATCTCGATACCGCTCTGGCCATGCTCAAGCCGATGCTGGAAGATTCCACCATTCTGAAAATTGGTCAGAACATGAAATATGACGCCAAGATTTTGGCGCGGGTCGGCATCCAAGTGGCGCCGATCGATGACACAATGTTGATGAGCTACGCGCAAAATGGCGGCTTGCACAATCATGGGATGGACCTTTTGAGCGAGCGTTATCTCGATCATGCGCCCATCTCGATCAAAACACTGCTGGGCAGTGGGAAATCCGCAATCACCTTTGACCGCGTTCCCATTGATGAGGCCAGCCTTTATGCGGCAGAAGATGCCGATATCACTCTGCGCCTTTGGCAGTATCTCAAACCGCGCTTGCATCTTAATCGGGTGACAGCGGTCTATGAAAGCCTGGAACGCCCCCTCGTGCCGGTATTGGCAGATATGGAAATGCACGGGATCAAAGTAGACCGAGATGTCTTGAGCCGCATGTCGAATGGTTTCGCGCAGAAGATGGCGGGGCTGGAGGCTGAAATCCACGAGATGGCCGGGCGCAGCTTTAATGTGGGATCCCCCAAACAGCTTGGTGAAGTGCTCTTTGATGAAATGGCGCTTCCCGGTGGCAAGAAGGGCAAAACGGGCGCCTATGCCACTGGGGTTGATGTTTTGGAAGATCTGGCGACGGAGCATGAATTGCCCGGGCGGGTTTTGGACTGGCGTCAATTGAGCAAATTGAAATCCACTTATACCGACGCGCTGCAGGACCATATTCATCCCGATACTGGCCGCGTGCACACGTCCTATTCCATCGCCGGCGCGAGCACCGGGCGTTTGGCCTCAACCGATCCCAACTTGCAAAATATCCCCATTCGGACGGAAGAGGGCCGCAAAATTCGGGAGGCTTTTGTTGCGGAGACCTGCAAAACCTTAGTGGCTTTGGATTATTCACAAATCGAGCTGCGCATTCTCGCCCATATTGCCGATATTCCAACTCTGAAACAGGCCTTTGCCGACGGCATTGATATTCACGCGCTGACCGCAAGTCAGATGTTTGATGTGCCGCTCGATCAAATGACCTCTGAGGTGCGCCGCAAGGCAAAAGCCATTAACTTTGGGGTGATTTATGGCATTTCTGGCTTTGGGCTTGCGCGCAATCTGCGCATTCCGCGGGCGGAGGCCCAGGCGTTCATCGACACATATTTTGAACGCTTCCCGGGCATTCGCACCTATATGGATGATACGGTGGCTTTCGCCAAAGAGCATGGCTTTGTGCAAACGCTGTTTGGACGCCGCATTCACACGCCTGACATTGGGGCGAAAGGCCCGCATGCAGGTTTTGCCAAACGCGCTGCAATCAATGCGCCGATCCAAGGCACCGCAGCAGATGTGATCCGCCGCGCGATGGTCCGCATGCCCGAAGCGATTGCGCATTTACCGGCCAAAATGTTGTTGCAAGTGCACGATGAATTGCTGTTTGAAGTTGAGGACGGTGCGGTCGAGGCCCTTACCCAAGTTGCCAAACAGGTGATGGAACGGGCCAGCTTGCCAGTGGTCAAGCTGGATGTGCCGTTGATTGTGGAGGCCGGATCTGGGCCAAATTGGGCGGTTGCGCATTAGAGTCTGAGGCGAAAGAGGGGAAATCCATGGCGAAACCTGGCCTATCAGTGGCGACTATTGCGGCGCAGGCGGGCGGATATATTGACGCGGCCAGCGGCGGGGTTGTACCGCCCATTCAGCCCAGTACGACCTTCGCACGGGACCGTAGCTATCAGCCGCATCCCACGGGCAATATTTACGCCCGTGATGACAATGATGTGGGCCGCATCGCCGAAGCTCTTTTGGCGCAACTGGACAACGCTGAGGCCGCACTCTTATTTCCCAATGGCATGGCGGCGATTGCAGCTGTGTTTCGAGCTTTGCCGGGCGGGGCGACGGTCTTGGTGCAGTCACAGATCTATTGGGGCACAACGAAGTGGTTGCGGGAGTTTTGTGCCCGCCGGTCCGTGACCCTGATCGAGGCGGATTTGAGCGATATTGGGCAGGTGCAAAGCCTCTGCGCCCAGCACCAGCCGGATTTGGTCTTTATTGAGACGCCTTCAAACCCGTGGCTGCGGACAACGGATATCGCGCTTGTGGCAGAGGCCACCCATGCGGCAGGCGGGCGACTGGTGGTTGATGCCACGGCCGCAACCCCAATTTTGACCCGCGCCTTGGATTTTGGGGCCGATATTGTCATGCATTCGGCGACCAAAGGAATCAATGGCCATTCGGATGTCTTGGCTGGGGTCTTGGCGACCAATGCGCCTGCCGACCCGCATTGGCAAGCGATCGCCATAGATCGCCATGACGCCGGTGCGGTGATCGGCAGTTTTGAGGCTTGGCTGCTCATTCGCTCAATCCGCACCCTGCCTTTGCGCGTGGAGCGCATGTCGCAAAATGCGCAGGCCGTGGCAGAATTTTTGCAAAGTCACGACGCGGTGGCGCAAGTGTTTTATCCCGGCCTGCCTGATTTTGAAGGGCATAGTGTGGCCAAGCGGCAAATGGCAGGTGGGTTTGGCTCGCTCTTGTCCTTTTGCGTGAAGGGCGGGGCGGCGGAGGCCCTGCGGGTGGCCGGTCAATTGAATTTGTTTCACCGAGCCACCTCCTTGGGCGGGGTGGAAAGCCTGGTGGAACATCGCCACACGATTGAGCCTCATACCGGCATTCCTGAGTCTCTTCTGCGCCTGTCGATTGGCATTGAGGATGTGCAGGATCTATGCGCTGATTTGGAACAGGCGTTAACGTGCTGATCCTGTTCAACAAGCCGTTCAATGTCTTGTCCCAATTCACAGATCAAAGCCTTGCGGCCAGCGGGCGCGAGACCCTATCGCGCTATATTCCCGTTCCGCATGTCTACCCGGCCGGTCGGCTGGATCGGGACAGTGAGGGGCTGTTGCTCTTAACTGATGATGGCAAATTGCAGGCCCGGATTGCCGATCCGAAACATAAAATGGCAAAAACCTATTGGGTCCAGGTCGAAGGCGCCCCGCAAGAGAGCGCCTTGCAAAGCCTGCGCCGCGGGGTGCAGTTGAAAGACGGTGTCACCCAACCGGCCAAAGCGCGGCTGATGGACGAACCGGAGGGCCTCTGGCCACGCAACCCGCCGATCCGGGTGCGCAAGTCGGTGCCGGACAGTTGGATCGAGATGACCATTCGCGAAGGCAAAAATCGCCAAATACGCCGCATGACCGCAGCCATAGGCCACCCCTGCCTACGCCTCATACGAGCGCAAATCGGTGAGTGGCATTTAGGAGATCTCAAGCCTGGGGAGTATAAGCGCTTGATGCAATTCTAGAGCCGTATTCTTATTTTCCGTCAAATAGTCAGCTCTTTCGATGGGATCACAGGGAAGAATGTGGATTGGGAGCGCAGGCCGAACCAGCTTTCACCCTTCCATATCTCATGCAGGCCCAGGTCGACCAAGCGGTAGAAGCTTTTGCGATCAATGAGGGCTTCCAGATTGCTGCGCACCAGAACATAGGGCGACGGTTCGCCGGTTTCGGGGTCGCGCTCCACACGGATTGGGTGGTCAGGGCCGGCGATCATTGTGTCGCCGACCTGCGTGGTGAAATGCAAATCGCCGTCGCGATGATCCACATCCACCGCCACAAAGGGGGCGTCATCCACTTGGATCCCGACTTTTTCAACTGGGGTCACGAGGTAATATTTCCCCGCCTCTTTTTTCAAGATTGACGAAAACAATTTCACAAGCGCTGGTCGGCCAATGGGGGTGCCAAGGTAGAACCAGGTGCCATCCCGCGCAATTCGGATGTCCAGATCGCCGCAGAATGGTGGGTTCCATAGGTGAACTGGCGGCAAGCCTTTGCCACGGGTTGCGGCTGAGACACTGGCGGCGATGTTTTCTGCCGATGGGGTCACGATATTTTGTCCGCTCATATCAGTTGTCATCTCTTTTTCTTAAGGTAGGCTAGATATATACCACATAGAAATTATTGCGAGGCAATCTTATGACCAAAGCTGATACGCTGGCGCCACAAATTGAAGACCTAGGCCACCGTTTGGCAAAGGCCCGCGAGATGATCCGCGGGGTGTTCATTGGACAGGAGCGGGTGGTGGATTTGGTGCTCATCACCTTGTTATGTGGCGGGCATGGTGTCTTGGTTGGCCTGCCGGGGGTTGGGAAAACCCGGCTGGTTGAGGCGCTGTCCACTGTCATGGGGTTGCGCGGCAATCGGGTGCAATTCACCCCGGATTTGATGCCCGCTGATATCTTGGGTTCCGAGGTTCTGGAGACCGCATCCGATGGCGCGCGGCAATTTCGCTTTATCGAAGGGCCCGTATTTTGCCAATTGTTGATGGCTGATGAAATTAACCGCGCCAGTCCACGGACGCAATCGGCGTTGCTTCAAGCTATGCAGGAAAAATCTGTTACTGTTGCGGGGCGCGACCGGCCGCTTGGGGTTCCCTTTCATGTGCTGGCGACGCAAAATCCGATTGAACAGGAGGGCACCTATCCTTTGCCAGAGGCGCAACTCGATCGGTTTTTGCTCGAGATCCAAGTGCCCTATCCGGATCGGGCCACGGAACGAGATATTCTTTTGGCGACCACCGGCGCGCAGGAGGCGGAGGTCTCTGCGGTCTTTGACCCCGATCAGCTGCTGGCGGCGCAGGCTTTGATTCGCCGCATGCCTGTGGGCGAGGCGATTGTGGAGCTTATTTTGGATCTGGTGCGGGCGTTCCGGCCGGAAGACCCAACAGCGCCGGAGCGGGTTCGCGAGAATATGCGCTGGGGCCCGGGGCCACGTGCGGCGCAGGCCTTGATGCTGGCCGTGCGCGCGCGCGCTTTGTTGCGTGGGGCTTATGCACCCTCGGCTCAGGACGTCGCGGATCTGGCGCCTGCGGTGCTCAACCACCGTATGGCATTGGCATTTGGCGCGCGGGCACGCGGCATCACTCAGCTTGAGCTGATTGGCGATGTCACGCAGATGATCTTAGACAAAAAGGCGGCGTCTTGAATTCAAACCCGCCCTTAAATGCAGCCTTTGAGCTGGCGTCTGACTGGCCACAGCTTTTGGCAGAGGCGCAACAGCTTGCTCAGAGTTTTTCACTGGGCGGGCACGGGCGGCGGCGCGCCGGGCCGGGGGATGTCTTTTGGCAGTTCCGCCCGGCACAGGCAGGCGATGCTTTGCGCGCGATTGACTGGCGTCGGTCTGCGCGCGCAGATGAGCAATTTGTGCGCGAAAACGAATGGCAGGCGGCGCAAGCGGTGCAGTTTTGGATTGATAATTCCGCTGCGATGCAATTTTCCAGTCAGGGAGAGAGTAAGCAGCATCGGGCGGCGATGATCGCTCTGGCGCTTGCTATTCTCCTCAACCAGGCCGGTGAGCGCATAGGCACCAGCGATGGCCGATTGCCGCCGCAAACGGGCCGGGCGCAGATTTCTGCTTTGGCACAGGCTTTGGCGCGCCAAGCGTCGCATGATTTTGGTGCACCACAAATTGAGGGCCTGACGGCGAACAGTTTGGCGGTGTTTGCCTCTGATTTTTTCGGGGACTTGGCCGCGCTGCGCGACACGGTGACACGGGCTGCAGGTCAGCAAGTGAAGGGTGTATTGCTGATGGTCTTGGATCCTCAGGAGCTTCACTTTCCTTTTCAAGGCCGCACCCTTTTTGAAAGCATGGCCGGCAGTTTGCGCCATGAAAGTCAAAAGGCGGATGATCTTCGGCAGCCTTATTTTGAGGCTTTGAAAGAGCGCAAGGCGCAGGTGGCAAATTTGGCGCAGAGTTTGGGCTGGCAATTTTTCATGCACAGTACAGATCAACCCGCAACCGGCGCCCTATTGGATCTTTATCACGCTTTGGAATACCGCCGATGACGTTCTTTTCCATGATTGGTTTTACCGCGCCTTGGTTGCTTGTGGGGCTTTTTGCTTTGCCGCTATTGTGGATCTTGCTGCGGGCTGTGCCACCCGCTCCGATCCGACGGGTTTTTCCTGGCGTGGCGCTGCTTTTGGGGTTGAACGATGAGACCGTGCAAGCGGACAGGACCCCGTGGTGGCTTTTGCTGTTGCGGGCCTTGGTGATGGCCGGTTTGATTATTGGTCTGGCAGGTCCGATTGTGAACCCGGCGCCCAAGGGGCAAAATTTGTCAAAGCTGCTTGTGGTCCTGGAGGGCAGCTGGGCAGATGCTAGCGATTGGGAGGCGCAGCAACTTGCGGCTCTGGAGGTGGTGCAACAGTCGGGCAACCAAGGGCGCCCCGTGGCATTTTTGCAGCTCACGGCGCCACAAAAAGATCTGGTGTTTTCTGCAGCCTCCGAAGCCGCCCGCGCTATTAAGGCCGCTGAGCCGAACGCCTGGTTGCCGAAGCGCAACTGGCAAGGCCAGTTTGACTCTTTGGGGGATTTTGACACGCATTGGCTGGCCTCACCGATCGATTGGCCTGGCCGAGACCGATTGGTCCGCGATTTACTGCGCCGCGGATCCGTCGAGGTCGCCATGAGCCGCAGCAGCCCCATAGGTCTCTTGCCGGTGCGGGCTGCGGCACAGGGGATTGAGATTTCGGCAGTGCGGATGACAGCCGGACAGGCACAGGGGGTTGTGGTTGATATCTTGGGGTTGGACCCCTCCGGCGTGGAGCGCCGATTGCAAAGTGCTGAGACGGGCTTTTCTGCGCAGGATTTGCGTGCAACCACCACAGTGGATTTGCCGCTGGAGATGCGCAACCGAATTTCGCGGCTTGTGGTGGCCGGGCATAAATCAGCAGCGGCGGTGCGATTAACGGATGATCGTATTCAACGCCCAGAAATTGCTATTCTCACGGGGGAGACCTCTGACCGCGAAGGCCTGATCCTTTTTGCACCAGATCACTATCTGACCCAGGCGCTATCGCCCGTTGCGGATTTGATTGATGGGACATTGGATGATGTGCTCTTGGCCAACCCGGATGCGATTATTCTAGCCGATGTCGCCAAGGTTGCCTCAAAAGAGGCCCTGGCCGATTGGGTGGCGGAGGGGGGCACCTTGCTGCGCTTTGCGGGGCCGCGTTTGGCAGCGGCACAATTTGAGGCGCAAACGCGTGATCCGCTTTTGCCGGTGAAGCTGCGGGCGGGTGGGCGCACGGTCGGTGGGGCTATGTCTTGGGGCGCGCCGAAAACTTTGCAGAGCTTTGAGATTGATACGCCATTTTATGGCTTGCCGGTTCCCGATGAGGTCACAGTTACCGCACAGGTTTTGGCGGAACCTGGACCGGATTTGGCATCCCATGTGATCGCGCGCCTGAGCGATGGCACCCCCTTGGTGACCCGCAGACAGCTTGGGCAAGGGCAGGTCGTTCTGTTTCATGTGACCGCCAATACAGAATGGTCAAACCTGCCGATTTCAGGGCTCTTTGTGTCCATGTTAGAGCGTCTGTCTGTGATCGGAAGTGCTGCGAATTTCGAACCGGAGTCTTTAGCCGGCAGTACCTGGCAATTGGTACAGCAGATGGATGGCGCCGGGGAGTTGAGGCGGGTGGGTGATCGTGCCGGGATTGCGGGCGCTGAATTGGCACAGGCCGCGATTTCTGCTCAGACTCCCGCGGGCCTCTACCAAGGGCAAGATCGCCGTTGGGCGCGCAATATCCTTTCTGAAGATAGCCAATTAACCCCTGCGCGCTGGCCGGATGAGGTGCGGCTGTTAGGGCAAGATCAAGCGCGCTCGCATCGTCTGGGCGCTTGGTTTTTGGCGCTGGCTTTGTGTTTGCTGATCGCAGATGTTGTGGCCTCGCTTTGGCTTTCGGGCCGGCTGCGGGGTGGCGTCTTGGCGGCTGTTACAGGAGCCCTCCTGACAAGCATTTCCCCTGAGAACGCATTGGCGCAAATGTCGCAGGACCGCGCTATAGCCGCCAGTCGCGCGGTAGTTTTGGCCTATGTTGAAACCCAGGATGCGCGGCAGGATGAGATTTCCCGCGCCGGTTTGCTTGGGCTGTCACAGGCGCTTTTTCAACGCACCTCAATTGAACCAGCCCCGCCAATGGGGCTGTCTTTGGCCCTTGATGAATTGTCGTTCTTCCCCTTTCTCTACTGGCCGATCACCTTGGGGCAACAGGCTTTGTCCTCTGAGGAACTGAGCAAATTGAATCGCTACCTCAAAGGCGGCGGGATGATCCTATTCGACACAAGGGATAGTGACATTGCGCGGGTTGGCCAGACGACCAAGGAAGGCCGTGTATTGCAACAACTGGCCTCTGGGCTGAACCTGCCGCCCTTGGCGCCGATCGCGCCGGATCATGTGCTGACGCGCAGTTTTTATCTGCTGCAAGATTTCCCAGGCCGGTATCCGCGTGGGGGAATTTGGGTGGAAGCCCCACAAAATTCCGGCGTGCAGGTGGAAGGCATGCCCTTTCGCAATCTCAATGACGGGGTCACCCCGGTTGTGATTGGCGGCAATGATTGGGCGGCGGCTTGGGCCGTGGATGAGGCCGGCGAGCCTCTCCTGCCCGTGGGGCGCGGCATGGCTGGAGAGCGGCAGCGGGAGATTGCCCTGCGGTTTGGAGTCAACCTGATCATGCATGTTTTGACCGGCAACTATAAATCCGATCAGGTGCATGTCCCTGAACTTCTCAAGAGGTTGGGCGAATGAGGCTTGATGCATTGCTTTTTGATCCGCTTCTGCCGCTCTGGCTTATGGTGGCTTTGGCGCTGGCTGTGCTGGGGGCTTTGGCCCTGGCGGCGTTTCGGCGGCTCGCGGGCTGGCCCTATCGCGGCTTTGCTGTGATCTGTGTCTTTTTGGCTCTGCTCAATCCCTCACTGAAAACCGAAGAACGCCAAGCGGAAGCGGATATTGTCCTCGTGGTTGTCGACCGCTCGTCCAGTCAGAGGCTGTCGGACCGGGTGGCGCAAACAGAGGCGGCCTTGGCTCATGTCACGGCACAGCTTGCGGATCGGCCGGGAACCGAGATGCGGCTGGTGGAGGTGGCGGATGCAGCTGGGCCGGGTGGTTCGGAAGTTATGACCGCTTTGGCGCAGGCCCTGTCTGAAACCGCGCGGGATCGTATTGCCGGTGCGATTGTGATCTCAGACGGGCAGATTCACGATACGGAGTTTGCCCCAAACTTGCCTGTGCCTCTACATCTGTTGCTTACGGGACGATCGCGCGATTGGGATCGTCGACTGTTGGTCAAAAATGCACCGGGTTTTGCGATTTTGGGCGAGCCGATCACCCTAACACTTTTGGTCGAGGATCAAGGGGCCGCGCCACAAGCGGCTTTGGCAGATATCATCCTGTCGGTGGATGGGGGGCCAGAGCAGCGGTATCAAATTCCAGTGAACCGTGAGGTTGAGGTCGATGTGTCGCTGGGTCACGGCGGCATGAATATTTTGCAGTTTTCGACACCTGATATGAGCGGTGAGTTGACCGATCGCAACAATGCTGCGGTTGTGCAGATCAATGCCCTGCGTGACCGGCTTCGCGTTTTGCTGGTCTCGGGGGTGCCGCATCCTGGCGAGCGCACATGGCGCAATCTGTTAAAGTCAGACAGCAATGTCGATTTGGTGCATTTCACAATTTTGCGCCCACCGGAAAAGCAAGATGGCGTGCCGGTGACGGAATTGTCTTTGATTGCCTTTCCCACCCGCGAATTGTTTCTCGAAAAAATTGGTGAGTTCGATCTGATTGTCTTTGATCGTTATAAGCGCCGAGGATTGCTACCAGCAGAGTATTTCGAGTCAATCGCCAATTACGTCCGCCAAGGCGGGGCGGTTTTGGTGGCGGCTGGACCGGATTATGCGGGGGTCAATAGTCTTTATCGCTCGCCTCTTGGGGCCATTCTGCCGGGCCGGCCGACCTCACGGGTCTTTGAAGAACCTATCATGCCGCAGGTGACAGAGTTTGGCCTGAAACATCCGGTCAGTGAAAGCTTGGAGAGTTTGGCACCAGACACCGGATGGGGCCGATGGTTGCGGCAGATTGAGGTCGAGGCAACCTCGGGTCAGGTGCTGATGACAGGGCGCGGGGACTCCCCTTTGCTGGTTGTGGACCGTGTGGGCAAGGGGCGGGTTGCGCTTTTGACCTCGGATCATGCTTGGCTTTGGGATCGTGGCTATGAAGGGGGAGGACCCCAGGCGGAATTACTGCGCCGCGTGGCGCATTGGTCGATGAAAGAGCCTGATCTGGAGGAGGAGGCGCTATTGGCAGAGCCAAGCGAGAGTGGGCTACAGGTCACGCGTCGCAGCTTGACCGAAGGCCCGCTTGCGCCGCTTGAGGTGGTAACGCCAAACGGCGAGCGGTTTACCGTAGCTTTGCAACCTATGGCGCCCGGTCGGTACAGGGCTGAAATAGTCAGTGAGGATCTCGGGCTTTATCGTTTGAGCTCAGGGGATTTGCAGATCGTGGCTGCGCTGGGGCCGGCAGCACCGCGGGAGTTTGTACAGACCATCGCCACCGATCGGGTGATGGCACCCATTTTGGCCAAAACCAATGGGGGAGCTTTGGCCTTATCTGAGGGTCTGCCAACATTTCGCAATGTGCGCAGTGGCCGGCCGGCCCATGGGCGCGGGTGGATCGGGCTTGTCTCGCGTGAGGCCTATGTGGTGCAGGGCGTCGAGATTAGGCAGTTCTTACCCGCTTGGGTCTACCTCATTTTTGCCGCTCTTGGTCTTTTGATCGGTTGGTTGCGCGAAGGGCGCTGGGATAAATGATGTGTCGGTCTCCATTATCCCAGTTTTCAAAAGTGCGCTGGCCTGTGAGGAAAACTCACGGTTCCAGAGCATACAAAGCGTAATCACAAAGGCCGCCAGCATAACAGGGGCGCCAGCCAGCCAGGCCAGAGATGCAAGCGCGAAATACATGGCGCGCAACCCGCGGTTAAAGCTCAAGGCAGCGCGGATATTGATCTCACCGGCCATAATAGCGCGCGGGATCGCTTGGGGATGATCTGGATCATTCGGCACGGCTGCCATTAAGACGGCGCAATAGCCAAACAGGCGACTGGACCATACAAATTTCAAAAAGGCATGCACCAAAAACAGAGCGGCAAAGGCCAATTTGAATTGCAATTTGAGCGCAGTGGCCTCCTGCGATTGGGTGACGGCATGGGTAAATTCAAGCAGGCGATCTGGCGTGCCCATGATTGCCAAAAGCCCGCCAATGGAAATCAAAGCTGTGGATCCAAAAAAGGCAGTGCTTTGGCGCAGAGAGGCCAGTGTTTGAGAATCAAAAATACGGGGATCGCGGTCTACGAAATTGAGCATCCAAGCGCGCCGATAGTAGGACATCAGGGCGGTGACTGAAGCGCGTGACTTGGGAGGGTTTTCGATCACATGGCCGATCAGAAAGGCGGCGAGAAGGCCAAATCCGACGACAAAAAGATCAAAAGTGGTGAGTTGGGAGAGGATTACATCAAATATCATGCCTTCAGTGTAGCAGAGGATTTGCCCTTGCGATCCCCCAAAATTGGTTATAATTATTTACCAATTGGAGGGTTAAACATGGAAATGCCACAACCAAATTCGGAAATCCTGTCGAAAAAGGCGAAAATTGCGGCGGCGTTGCGTGCTGTTTTGCCCTATGATGCGGTGATTGATGACCCTTCTGAAACGCGGGCCTATGAATGTGACGCGCTCACCGCATATCGCTGCCCGCCGATGATCGCAGTCTTGCCCGCAACCACGCAGGAAGTCTCAGATATTTTGAAGATTTGCCACCGCGAAGGCGTGCCGGTCGTGCCACGGGGGTCGGGCACATCTTTGGCGGGCGGTGCGCTGCCAACGGCAGATTGCGTCATCCTGGGCGTGGCAAAGATGAATAAAGTTTTAGAAACAGACTACGAGAACCGCCTGATCCGGGTGCAAAGCGGCCGGACCAACCTCAGCGTGTCTGGCGCTGTGGAGGAAGAAGATTTCTTTTATGCCCCCGATCCTTCCAGCCAATTGGCCTGCGCCATTGCCGGCAATATCGCGATGAACTCCGGCGGGGCGCATTGTTTGAAATATGGGGTGACCACCAACAATCTGATGGGCGTGACCATGGTGATGATGGATGGTGAGATTGTTGAGATCGGCGGTGGCTACCTTGATGCCTCTGGGCTCGATATTCTGGGGGTGATCTGCGGGTCAGAGGGCCAGCTGGGCGTGGTCACAGAGGCCACCTTGCGGATTTTGCCCAAACCCGAGGGCGCGCGTCCGGTGATGATCGCTTTTGACAGCAATGAAGTGGCAGGTGCCTGTGTGGCGGACATTATCAAAGCCGGTGTTTTGCCTGTCGCAATTGAATTCATGGACCGTCCAATTATTGAAATTTGTGAGAATTTCGCCAAGGCGGGATATCCAGACTGTGAAGCGCTGTTGATTGTCGAGGTCGAAGGATCCGAGGCAGAAATTCAAGATCAACTGGATCGCATCAGTGCGATTGCGCAAAAACACAATCCGGTCGAGCTGCGTCAAAGCCAATCTGCCGCGGAAAGTGCTGCGATTTGGTTGGGCCGAAAATCCGCCTTTGGCGCGGTGGGCCAAGTTGCAGACTATATGTGTTTGGATGGAACCATTCCTGTTTCTGCCTTGCCAGAAGTTCTGCGGCGGATCAAAGAGCTGTCGGATCATTATGGCCTGCGTGTGGGCAATGTGTTTCATGCGGGCGATGGCAACATGCACCCGCTGATCATGTTTGATGCCAACAAAGAGGGCGATCTTGAGCTCTGTGAAGCGATGGGGGCGGATGTGTTGCGGCTCTGTGTTGAGGTGGGCGGCTGTTTGACCGGTGAGCACGGTGTGGGCATTGAAAAACGCGATTTGATGGAAGACCAATACAGTGCAGAAGATCTGGAGATCCAAATGGCGGTCAAAGATGTGTTTGATCCGGCCTGGCTTCTCAACCCCTCCAAAGTCTTCCCCCTGTCGGTTTCCCAATCGCGGCGGGCGTCATGAGCGAAATACTCTATCCTGAAGATGAGGCGGCCCTTGCCGCTGCGCTCCGTGAGGCCACGGGTCCTTTGCAGATCATGGGCGGCGGGACACGCCAAATTGGCCGTATTGCGCCGGCGCAAGCCCTGAGTACGCGTCGCGTGCAGGGGATCACTCTTTATGAACCCGGCGCCATGACCCTGGTGGCCAAAACTGGGACAGCTATTGAAGACATTGAGGCCGTTCTGGCGGCGGAAAAGCAGCGACTTGCCTTTGAGCCGATGGATCACCGCGCGATCTTGGGCACATCGGGTCAGCCAACCCTTGGCGGGGTGATCGCCGCCAATGTCTCGGGTCCGCGCCGCATTCAAGTGGGCGCCGCGCGTGATTTTGCGCTGGGCGTGACCTTTGTGGATGGGACGGGGCAAGTGCTGAGCAATGGTGGCCGGGTGATGAAGAATGTCACCGGCTATGATCTTGTGAAATTGATGTCCGGCTCTTGGGGCACGCTTGGGGTGCTCACTGAGGTGGCGTTGAAGGTTCTGCCTGTCAGTGAGACCCAGGCCACTTTGAAAATTCACGTCACCACCTGGGCAGATGCGGTCGGCTGTATGTCGGCGGCGTTGGGCACGCCGTTTGACGTCAGCGGCGCTGCAACCGTGCAGGCGGAAGACGGCGGCTTTGACTGTTTGATCCGGGTTGAGGGGTTTGAGACCTCGGTTCAATACCGCGCGTCCGAATTGACGCAACGCCTTGCGAAATTTGGTGCGGTTGATGTGGTTGATGATCCTTGGGCTGAGGTGAAAGACCTAAGGTCTTGGGCAGCCCTCGACACAGTGTGGCGTATTTCAGTGCGTCCTACAGACAGTTTGAGGGTCATTGATCTGATGCAAGACCTGCAGAAAGAACCCGGGTTTCACTGTCAATTGGATTGGGGTGGGGGATTGATCTGGCTTGGGCTGGAGGCGGCACAGATTGCAAATGCACAGGCCGGCCTAGCATTGCATCAGGCCTTGCAGACACATGTGGCGCAGCTGAGTGGTCATGCGACTTTGGTGAAATCGGGTTTTTTGCGTGATCAAGAGCTGTGCCACTTCCAGCCACTCGGACGCGCAATTGAGCATGTTTCTCAAACCCTGCGCAAAAAATTTGATCCGCGTGGCATCTTAAACCCGGGACGGATGAGCTGATGCAAACACATTTTACCGAAACGCAGCTGTTGGACCCGCAAATCAAACGTACCAATGATATTCTGCGCAGCTGTATCCATTGTGGCTTTTGCACGGCGACTTGTCCCACTTATCAAGTGCTGGGTGATGAGTTGGACAGCCCACGCGGCCGAATTTATCTTATTAAGGATATGCTGGAAAATCAGCGGACGCCGGATGAAAAGACGGTTAAACATATAGATCGCTGCCTGTCGTGTTTGGCCTGTATGACGACATGCCCCTCGGGTGTGAATTATATGCATCTGGTAGATCATGCGCGGGCCTATATCGAGCAAACCTATAAGCGCAGCTGGTCGGATCGTGTTTTGCGGTGGGTTCTGGCGCGAATTTTGCCCTATCCCAACCGCTTTCGACTGGCCCTGTTGGGTGCAAAAATTGCCCGACCCTTTCGCCACTTGGTGCCCGATCCTCGGCTGAAAGCGATGCTCGACATGGCGCCAAAGCAAATTCCCGCGCCCAGCCCCAATGATGACGCGCAAATTTTTCCGGCGCAGGGCCAGTTGAAATTGCGTGTGGCGCTTATGACAGGCTGTGCGCAGCGGGCATTGAATACGGATATCAATGACGCAACCATTCGGCTTTTGACTCGGCACGGCGCGGAAGTGGTTGTGCTCAAGCAGGGCTGTTGCGGCGCCTTAACCCATCATATGGGCAAGGTGGACGAAAGCCATCGCACTGCGGCGGTGAATATCGAAGCCTTTGCCGCCGAAGATGCCGCGCGCGGGTTGGATGCAGTGGTGATTAACACCTCTGGTTGCGGTACGACCGTGAAAGATTACGGCCATATGTTTGAAGGCGACCCTTTGGAGGGCAAGGCCGCGCGTGTGGCGCAATTGGCGCGCGATGTGAGCGAAGTTTTGATGGAGCTGGACCTGCCAAAACTGCCAGATCAAGGCCTGAGAGTTGCCTATCATGCGGCTTGCTCTTTGCAACATGGTCAACAGATCAAGACCTATCCGAAAGACCTTCTGCGCCGCGTGGGCTATAAGGTCTTGGAGCCTGAAAACAGCCATCTGTGCTGTGGCTCTGCGGGCACTTATAATTTGATGCAGCCTGAGATTTCTGGTCAACTCAAAGCGCGGAAAATCGAGACCCTTGAAGCGAAAACGCCAGATGTCATTTCGGCGGGAAATCTTGGCTGTATGATGCAAATCGGCAGTGGTACGGATATTCCGATTATGCATACGGTGGAATTGCTCGATTGGGCCACCGGGGGCCCAAAACCTCGCGCTTTGTCAGGTCAACCGGCAGCCGGTCAGGTGCCAATTCTACGGTAACTCATGTGGTGGCGTGGCGAAAATTGGGGATTCCTTTGGCGCTTGGTTTTCGGCATAGAGTAATTTCGGCTTTTACTTGGGCATGATGGATCGCCCACAAAGAGCGCCAAGCGCGGGCGGTTATGGATTGCCCAATAATAGCTGCAGATGCGATAGGGGTAGGATGCAACATTTCTTGAAGCGGGCTTGTCTTGTCATCGGACTCTTACAGGGGGTGATGGGTTTAACTGCCGCCTCGGCAACAGATATGGATAGGCAATGGCCCGCTGTTGGGCGGCTCAATGTGACAGGCGGCGGGTTTTGCACCGCAACATTGATCGGAGAGTTGCATGTGTTGACAGCTGCGCATTGTGTTTTTGATGCGCAATCCGGAGCCCGCGTGGACGTTGATGATCTGGAATTTCGAGCCGGTTGGCAGGATGGGCAGGCCGAATCTTATCGCAAGATCGCGGCTGTTAAGGTGCATCCAGATTTTTCCTTTGCCGAGCAAGAGGGGCTCAAACGGGTGGCGAGTGATTTGGCCATCCTGCGGCTGCGCACCCCCATTACGCATCCCGACATCATCCCCTTTTCAGTCGCACAGATGCCGATGCGTGGCGCGCGTGTCGCTGTGGTGTCTTATGCTCATGACCGCAGTGAGGGGCCGAAGGTGCACCAAGGCTGCACCATTTTGGGGCGTAAAGAGAAGGCCCAAGTGTTTGGTTGTGAGGTCGACTACGGCTCCTCCGGCGCACCGGTGTTTCGTTTGGACCTTGGCATGCCGATGATAATTTCGGTCATTTCTGCCAAATCCACACATGCCGGAGAGCCGATCTCCCTGGGTGCGGCGGCGGGTGAGAAATTGGTGATCCTGCCGTCCCGTGGCGCGAATTTTTTGCGGCCGTAAGCCTGAGGTGGCCTATTGTGCGTTATTTTTCGAAGTAATAATACAGCACAGCCTCTGGATCTTTCGCGGTGTCGGGCGACATGCCAGGTCACCTGATCACAGCAGGTCACGTCCTCCCCATCGCTCCTGCTGCTAGTGGCCGGTTCGTAGATTGGGACTCAAAATGTAACAACTTGTCAGACGGGCTCGGCGGGCAAACCGTGTTTTGTAATATTTCCGCAGCATGGGGCTCGGATCACCTACTCGATTTTTGTGATTCATCTGGGGAATCTGCAAACCGCTCGTTTTTTGCCGTTATCACGCACCTATAGCTCTTGAACTGTGACGCCCCGATTCCCACCTATAGTGAAGATCGCCCAGATGGGGATCTAGAACTTACAAGGCTACGCCCGAATGGGGTGGCCGACTTGGACTCGCTTTTGAAAGGATACTCCTATGCGTTCGTTTGACTTTGCACCGCTTTACCGTGCCAGCATTGGCTTTGATCAGATTGCTGACCTGCTCGACCGTGTGTCGGCTCATGAGGGCGGACAATCCAGCTACCCGCCCTACAATATCGAAAAAACTGGAGAAGATGGATATCGCATTTCCATTGCGGCTGCCGGATTTTCAGAGGCGGATCTGGAAATTGAAGTTAAGGAAAAAACCTTAAACGTTTCGGCGCGCAAGCCGAAAGCTGAAGATAAAAAGACCTATTTGCACCGCGGTATCGCCACGCGCGCCTTTGAGCGGCAGTTTCATCTTGCCGACCATGTGCGTGCGGTCGGCGCGAGCTATGAGGATGGCATGCTGCATATTGATTTGATCCGCGAGGTGCCAGAGGCTCTCAAACCTCGCCGCATCCAAATTCAATCAAAATCTCCGTTGCAGGTGGAAGCCAGCGCGGCATGATCTGATCGCAGGGTTTAATCAAAAAAGGCAGGGATATCCCTGCCTTTTCTTTTAGGATGGCCCAGTTAGACCGACATACAGATATATTTCAGCTCTAGATATTCATCCATGCCATGATGGCTGCCTTCCCGGCCAAGACCGGATTGCTTAACACCGCCAAACGGGGCGACCTCAGTAGAGATGATGCCTGTGTTCACGCCGATAATGCCGTATTCTAGCGCTTCGGCCACTTTATACACACGGCTCAGGTCCTTGGCATAGAAATAGGCAGCCAGACCGAAAATCGTATCATTGGCCATGGCAATCACATCATCGACGTTTTCAAACTTGAACAGAGGCGCCATGGGGCCGAATGTCTCTTCCTTGCTCACGGTCATGTCTTGCGTCACGCCGGTCAGGATGGTCGGCTCAAAGAAGGTGCCGCCCAGATCATGCGGCTTGCCCCCAGTTGCGACAACCGCGCCCTTGGACAGCGCATCGGCGATATGATCCTCAACCTTTGCCAGAGCTGGCTTAGAGATCAGCGGGCCAAGGTCTGCACCGGCAAACCCATCGCCCACTTTCATGGCCTCAACCGCCACTTTAAAGCGTTTGGTGAATTCCTCGTAAACGCCTGCTTGCACATAAATCCGGTTGGCACAGACACAGGTCTGGCCATTGTTGCGGAACTTACAGGCCATGGCCCCGATCACCGCCTCATCAAGATCTGCATCATCAAAGACAATAAAGGGGGCATTGCCGCCCAGCTCCATGGAGCATTTTTTCACCTGCTCAGCGGCTTGACTCAAAAGAATGCGTCCAACGCGGGTTGAGCCGGTGAAGGTGAGTTTGCGCACTTTCGAGTTTTCGCAAAATTCCTTGCCCGAAGCGGATGCGTCATTGGAGGGGACAATCTGTAATATCCCCGCAGGTAAGCCCGCGCGCTGGGCCAAGACCCCCAGAGCCAAAGCGGACAATGGGGTCAATTCTGAGGGTCGGGCGACGAAAGCGCAGCCTGCGGCCAAAGCAGGTGCCGCTTTGCGGGTAATCATCGCATTGGGGAAATTCCAAGGCGTGATTGAAGCCGCAACACCGATGGGCTGTTTTATAACAGTGATCCGCTTATCGGCCTGGTGACCCGGAATGGTTTCACCATAGTTGCGCTTGGCCTCTTCGGCGAAAAATTCGACGAAGGACGCACCATAGGCGATTTCTCCCATGGCTTCTGCAAGGGGTTTGCCCATTTCCGCCGTGAGGATCATCGCCAAATCAGACTGATGTTCCATCATCAAATTATACCAGTTGCGCAGGATATTGCAGCGTTCCTTCGCGGTCAGCGCGGCCCATTTCTTTTGTGCTGCCTCAGCGCCGTGAATCGCCCGCGCCAAATCGGCACGCGAAAGGTCAGCGACCTGTGCGATCACATCACCGCGCGCGGGGTTTGAAACGTCAAAGGTTGCACCATTTTCCCCATCAACCCATTGGTTGTTGATGAAGGCTTGCGTTTGCAGCAAGCTGGGATCTGAGAGCATGGATTTTAGATCTGTGGATGAATCAAGCATTTTGGCCTCCCTAGGTTAAGGATGTGAGACCATTTGATCGCTTATTTGTCCAGAGGAGAAGCGAAGTGAGCCTTGATGATGCCTATGCAAATGCCGCCTATATTCCCGATGCGGACGGGTTTTTAACCTATTGGGATGAAACCGCGCGCAGCTATCGAGACGCCGAGCATACGCTGGGCCGGGCACAGTTGAACCAGCCCTATGGGGCGCATCCAGACCAAGCTTTTGACCTGTTCTTTCCGGCAGGACGCCCGCTGGGCCTGATGATCTTCGTGCATGGCGGCTACTGGTTGCGATTCGGACGGCGAGATTTTTCTCATTTGGCCCAAGGCGCCTGCGCGCGCGATTGGGCCGTGGCCTTGCCCAGTTATCCATTGGCCCCTGGTGCATCGATCCCTGAGATCACGCAGTCGGTGGCCTTGGCCATAGGCCAGATTGCCAATCGGATCCCTGGACCGATTGTTTTGGCAGGTCACTCTGCCGGGGGGCATTTGGTGGCGCGTATGGGGCAGGTGGACAGCGGCCTGTCTTCAGAGGTTCGCGCGCGGATCCGGAGCATTGTGCCAATATCGCCGGTTGCCGATTTGCGGCCGTTACTGCAGACGCAGATGAGCGGGCCACTGGGGCTGACCGAGGATATTGCCAAGGCGGAAAGTCCGGCCTTGCACCCGGCGCCCGAAACGACGCGCGCACATATTTGGGTTGGCGCGGATGAGCGGCCGGCGTTTCTAGAGCAAGCGCGGCTTTTGGCAGAAAATTGGCAATCGGACCTGACAATTGAGCCGAAAAAACATCATTTCGACATCATCGCTGGCCTGGAAGATCCCGAAAGTGACCTGCTGGATGCACTACTGGGGCGGGCGCCTTAGGGTCTGTGGCGCAAAGCCACGAAAGAGCCGAGATAGGTCAAGCGATCTGTTCCAGCCGTGTCCAGCTCAGCTTGCGCATGTTCAAAGATGATGACGCATGTGGTGTTGAGCCCCAAACTATCTTCAATGGCTGCGCTATCGCCCTGTGAGAACCAATGCGCCAGTCTCGGTTCTGGGTTTTCGTTGCAGATCACCTCGACACGATCTGGAATAAACGCCGTGCCGGCCGCGCCGCGCAGATGCGTGAACACTTGCCGTTGGTTGGCAAAGCGCCCGGCATAAATATCCGCCGTTTGGCCTATAGAACTGGGCGGGTTCAAATGCAGCGCCCGCCGTCAACTTCCAGCGCCACTCCGGTGATCATACTGGCTTCATCAGAGCACAGAAAGCTGGCGGCATGTCCCATATCCTGCGGCGTTGAAAAACGTCCAAGCGGAATAGTCGAGAGAAATTTTGCCCGCATCTCCGGCGTGTCTTCTCCCATGAAACTGGCGAGCAATGGAGTCTCACCGGCCACAGGATTGAGCGCATTGACCCGAATGTTAAATGGCGCCAATTCAACGGCCATGGCTTTGGTCGCGGTAATCATCCAGCCTTTTGAGGCATTATACCAATTTAAATTGGGTCTGGGCGATACACCGGCGGTTGAGGCAATATTCAAGATGGCGCCCGACCTTTGGCGCTTGAGCAGCGGCACAAGATGGCGTGCGGTCAAGAAAACGGATTTGGCGTTCACGGCGAAGACCTGATCAAACTCTGCTTCGCTGACCTGATCCATCGCTTGCGGCAAATGGGTGATGCCAGCATTGTTGACCAAAATATCAATCCGTCCCCAAAGGGCCTGCGCCGCGCCGATCATATGAGCGACAGAGCTGTCGCTTGCGACATCCACATGCTGCGCCGTCGCTGCAAGTGGTTCTGCGATGGCTTGTGCGGCATCCAGATTGATATCTGCGACCATCACTGTTGCACCTTCGGCAGCAAATTGTTGAGCTATTCCGGCTCCAAAGCCTGAACCTGCCCCTGTGACAATCGCGGTTTTTCCATGAAGTCGCATTTTGCCTCCCCCTGTGCTGATCTCACGATGCGCAACTGGGCGCGCATTGGCAATATAAATCCTCCCGCAAGAATACGTGCCAGCAGATTGCGGCGCAACTTCACAGCGGTGACGCTTTACACCTCTCTTCTGCAGCGTATTACTTGGCGCATAAAAGCTCACAACAGGGTCTAACGCGCCGATGATTTTTTTGCTCTCCTTGTCTTTTCCCGTGCTTGCGGCGTTGTTTCTTGGGCGCCGTGCGGGGCGGCGGGATCCGCAAGGGATTGGGGAATTTTGGCAAGAAGCGGCTGTGGCTCTTGCCTGGGCTGTTGTGGTGGTTTTCCTCTGGCATTGCCTTTGGATCACCTCAACTATCCCAGCCCCTTGGCAAGATACAGCCCTTTCCGGCGTGATTTGGACCGTTGGAACCGGAGCCGTTTGGGTGCCGGCTTTGATGATCTGCTATGTCAGTACGGCGCTGAAAATCCGGCGCGCGGGATAAAGGCGCGCGGGAAATCATAGCCAAGGGGCTTCTGATTGGCACTTTGTGCCCCTATATAGTCCAAAGGTGAGACACCCCCAAAGGAGCGGTTTGTATGCTGGTCAAAATGAGATGGATTTTGAAAGTGCTATTGGCTTTGCTGGTGCTTGCGGTGTTTCATTATAATTTACCCCAACGCGACATTGTGCGCATCACGGGCACAGAGATTTTGCGCAAAGACTTATCGGGCTGGACTGGCATGTTCTATGCGGCAGCACAAAGTGGTGAGGCGCAAACTCAGAACCGTGATTTGCGGTTGATTAATACCGTCCGGGCCAATGGCAAGGTGAGCGTGTATCGCAATGAAGACACGGGCTTTAACTGGCCGCCCTATCTCAAGTTTGACAGCTCAAACCTCCAGGCCGAAGCCGAAGATGCTGTCTCGAGCAAGGAGGCGCCAGAATGGTATATTCTGCGGCATTATGGGTGGCGCAACACGTTTTGGTCGATTTACCCCAATGCCGTTAGCCTCACGCCGGTTGCCGGGCCGGATGTCCGGTTGATCCCTTGGTTTAACATTGTCTTTTTGGTCCTATTGGCGGCTTTGATTTGGGCGGTCTATGTGCGCCTGCGCGGGTTTTGGGCGCGGCGCGTGGATCCCGTAATTGACCGGATTGATGCGGCGGCAGAGGAGACCTCGGACCGCGTCAAAGGGTGGTTTCGCCGCAAATAATGCAGCATTACTCGCCGTAGGGGATCCAGATGGTTTTGATCTCTGTGCCCGCATCTAGCCAGCTGTCGTGATCGTCTTGTGCCGCGCCTTGCCAAACGCGTTTGATATTGCTGCTGGCGCGCGCTTGCACCTCTTGGGTGAGCTCTGCTCCTGATAAACACCACACAGTGTCCAGCCCCATATGCGCGCCCAGATGTGGCGCAAGCTCCGCCTGAGGACCGGTGAGGATATTCACCACCCCGGCCGGCACGTCGGATGCTTCAAGGATGTGCGAGAAATCTGTGGCCACCAAGGGAAAAGGCGCGCTGGCGCAGAGGGTTATAGAGTTGCCCGTGCTGAGAGCGGCAGCCATGGGCGTGACCAAGCCCAGGAGGGGATGTTGATCTGAACAAAGAGCTGCAATCGCCCCCACGGGTTCACGCATGGCCAAAGCCACTGCGCGCATCGGTACAGATTTGGCCCGGCCTTCGAATTTATCGGCCCAAGCGGCATAGGTGAATAAGACATCGACCGCCGCTCGCACTTCTTCAGCGCCTGTGGTCAAGCCCGTCATCGCGTCCAAGCGCTCAGCAAACCTACTGGTTTGGGCCGCGAGATTTTCGGCGAGGTAATAGAGAATTTGTGCCCGCAAGTGACCGGTGGTTTTGCCCCAGCCGCAGGCCAATTGCGCTTGCACGGCGTTGCGGATGTCCTTGCGATTGGCGATGGGCGCGTGGCCGAGCAGTTGCCCTTTGGGGCCAAAAATCGCTTGGCTATAGCCTCCGTCCGGCCGGGCCTGTTTGCCACCGATAAAGAGTTTCGCGGTTCGATCAATATCATCGGCAGCGGCACCTTGTCCGGTGAAAGGCGTCACTTGGGCCGGCTCGGGCAAGGGCTGTCTTGGCTTGCTATAGGCTTGCAACCCTTCCCAGCCGCCTTCGCGGCCAAATCCACTTTCGCGCGTGCCGCCAAACCCGGCTGCAGCGTCAAACAGATTGGTCGCATTGACCCAGACCACACCGGCCACGAGCTTAGGGGCGATTTCCAGCGCAAGATTGATGTTTTCGGTCCAGAGCGTCGCTGCCAAACCGTATTTGCTGTTGTTGGCAATCTCCACGGCCTCTGCCGGGGTGCGGAAGGTGGTTGAGACCAGCACGGGACCAAAGATCTCTTCCTGCATCAGGGTATCGGCTGGATGCAACCCGGTGATCAAAGTGGGCGGGTAAAAACAGCCCTCTGGCACGGGCGTTTGGGCGTGATAGGTCTGCCCAGCCGTATTGGCCTGCACCAGCGCTTGGATCTGCTGAAGTTGAATGGGATCAACAATTGCCCCGACATCTATGGATTTATCGAGCGGGTCGCCGATGCGTAATTTATCCATCCGCGCCTTTAAACGGTTGTGAAAATCATCGGCAATGGCTTCATGAATGAGCAAGCGTGACCCGGCGCAGCAGACCTGACCTTGGTTGAACCAGATCGCATCCACGAGCCCTTCGACGGCGCTGTCGATATCGGCGTCATCAAAGACGATATAGGGAGATTTTCCGCCCAATTCGAGGGTGAGGGATTTGCCACTGCCGGCCGTTGCCTCTTGAATTTGCCGCCCGACCGAGGTTGAGCCGGTGAAGGCGATTTTGTCCACGCTGGCATCGACCAATGCGGCGCCTGTGCTGCCGTCCCCAGTTACGATATTCACCACACCTGGGGGCACGCCGGCCTGGCTGCAAATATCGGCGAAGATCATGGCTGTCATCGGCGTATATTCGGCGGGCTTGAGGACAACCGTATTGCCCATCGCCAAGGCGGGTGCAATTTTCCAAGCGAGCATGAGAAGCGGGAAATTCCACGGGATAATTTGCCCGCAGACACCCAAAGCCACGCGATCCGATAGGGCCGAGGGCATCAATTGTGCATGGCCGGCGTGATGGTAAAAATGTCGAATGGCGAGAGGGATATCAATGTCCCGGCTTTCACGGATGGGCTTGCCATTGTCCAAAGATTCCGTCACGGCGAGCAATCTTGCGTGTTTTTGCATCAAACGTGCGAGGGCATAGAGCACGCGGGCGCGCGCCGGCCCCCCTGCTTTTTGCCAGTCAGGTTGCGCAGCTCTGGCGCTCTGCACCGCCTCTGTCACCTCATCTTTTGTGCACAGGGTCATGCCTGCAAGCTTCTCGCCTGTCGCAGGATTGCGAATGGCCAGATCGTCCCGCGCAGGCGCGAAGGCGCCATTGACATAAGGGCCAATAAGGCCGCCGTGATTGGCAATCCACTGAAGCGCTATGCCGCGATCTTCAGGGGCTGTGCCATACTCCATTGTGTCAAAAATTGTTTCAATAGGCATCGGATTATCCAATCGGGTGGCGGTGATTGGCAGAATATCCGCCAGTGAGGTGATGTTCGAGCTGGCGTTCAATATCACCAAGCAAAGAGGAGGCGCCAAACCGGAACAGATCGGGGCGCAACCAGCGGTCGCCCAGTTCTTCTTTGATCAAAGCCAGATAGGTGATGGCGTCTTTTGCCTTTGAGATCCCGCCCGCTGGTTTATAGCCGACCCGAAAACCTGTGCGATTATAATAGGCACGGATGGCGCGCAGCATGACCAAAGTCACTGGCAGGGTTGCATTCACGCTTTCCTTGCCCGTCGAGGTTTTGATGAAATCAGCTCCGGCCATCATGCAGATTAAACTGGCACGTCCAACATTGCGCAGGCTGCCAAGCTCACCTGTGGCAAGAATAGCCTTCACATGCGCATCACCGCAGGCCGTTCTGAAGGCGGCCATTTCATCATAGAGAGCTTGCCAATTTTGCGTCAAAACATGGCGGCGAGAGATGACGATGTCAATTTCAGAGGCACCGGCTTTCACACTCTCGCGGATTTCCTCAATTCGAAGATGCAGCGGCGATAGGCCCGCGGGAAAGCCGGTACTGACGGCGGCCACGGGAATGCCGCTGCCCTGCAATGCGGTCACTGCGGTCTCAATCATATCATGGTAAACGCAGACCGCTCCGGTGGTCAGATGCGGCAGGCCGATCTGTTGCAAAATATCTTGACGTACCGGCTGGCGGGCTTTGGCGCAGAGACGTTTGACCCGGCCCGCAGTATCATCGCCCGACAGGGTGGTAAGATCAATGCAGCTGATTGCCCGCGCGAGCCAAGCGGCTTGATGATCTTTTTTGACGGAGCGCCGTCCCGGCAGGCTGGCGCAGCGCCTTTCAATGGCGGAGGTATTGGCCTGAACCGAGAGTGCCCAATCGAAATCAAGCGGCAATCCGGGATTGCGCGGCTCGAGTGTCTGAGGCAACTGCGTCACTGTCGTCGTAATTTGTTCCATAACGCTTGTGTGCATGGGATTGCATTGCAATTCAAGCATTCTAGCGCGTGACAATCGCCTTCTGCCACGATAATTGCTGCGAAACGATATAAAGGTGAGCCTATGTCTTTCGACCGATCTGTAAAAATTGCACCCTCAATCCTCTCTGCGGATTTTGCCAACTTTGGAGAAGAAATCCGCTGTGTTGAGGCAGAAGGCGCCGATTGGATTCATGTCGACGTCATGGATGGGCATTTTGTGCCTAATATCACATTTGGCCCTGCAACCTGTGCCGCGATCCGGCCGCATATCAAAACGGTGATGGATGTGCATTTGATGATTGCTCCGGTTGATCCGTATATCGAGGCATTTGCCGAGGCCGGTGCGGATGTGATTACCGCCCATGTCGAAGCTGGCGCGCATATTCACCGCAGCCTGCAAGCGATCCGAGCCACGGGCGCCAAGGCCGGGGTGGCGCTTAATCCTGGCACGCCCGCCGGCGCAGTTGAGCATTTGCTTGATATTGTGGATTTGGTCTGTGTGATGACTGTGAATCCCGGTTTTGGCGGGCAGTCGTTTATCCCACTAGAAAGTAAAGTGGCGCAATTGCGGGCGATGATTGGCGACCGACCCATCCATATTGAGATTGACGGGGGTGTCACACCGCTGACCGCGCCAGGGTTGATTCGTGCGGGGGCCGATGTCTTGGTGGCAGGTTCAGCTGTTTTCAAAGGTGGCTCAGTGGCAAATCCCGCACCCTATGGTGAGAACATACGAGCGATCCGCGCGGCGATTTAGGATCCACGCCAGCGATCTTTAGCTCTGAAAAAACACAAACTGATCGATGTCTGCGGCGTCATAATTGGCGATGCGAAATTCTGCGGCGGCGCTGATGAGGGTGGCTTGCGCGGGGCCAGCAGTGGGCGTTTGGTCAGAGCCCTCATCGAGCAGCCCTTGGATGTTCTGCAACGCCAGCGTATCTATCGTGGCCTCGAGCTCTGTGGCAAGCGGCATGCCTTGGGGGAGAAAAACAAAACTGTCACCGCTGGCTGTGGCTGCCGTTTGGCCTGCCATTTGCTGTGCGGTATAAACCGCCGCAGCTGTGTGGGTTTGCACCGCCCAATTATGCTGGCCTGTCAGACCGGTGGTAAGTGCTTGGTGCGAAACGGTGAAATTTGTTTCGGCCGCGAGGGTGGCGCTGAGGTCGGTTTGGGGCAGGGCGATGACATTGGCGTTGGTGAAATCTGTGGCAGAAAGGGTAAGGCCATTGGCGCTGTCCACCACGAGCTGTTCATTGTTGAAACTTAAAATTGCTCCGGTCGCTGTGCTGGTCACGGTCAATTGTTGGACATGGGTGAAGCCGGCCCAATGGGACAGGTCCAAGCGATCCTGCCCAAGCTCAAAATCGGTAATGCGATCGGTGCCACCATCCCCAATCAACATGAATGTGTCCGCTCCAGTTCCGCCTGTGAGCTGATCCACGCCCGCCCCATCGCGCAGCAGGTCATCTCCTGCGCCGCCATTGAGGGTTTGCCCGGTATCCTGTGCAAATAAAACATCAGCCTGTGCGCTGGACGTTGTGCTCAGGCTGAGGGTGAAATGACCTATGCCCGCCTCCGATCCCGAGACGGTGAACAATTGAACGTCACCGCCAATGATGTCGACATAGATATCTGTAATGCTGTTGATCGGTGTGTTGAGTTGATCGGCGATGGTGTCAAGATGTACGAGCTGCCCATCGTCCGAAAACCGAAACAACGACAGGCCGCTGTCTTGTCCCGCAGCGATGACATAGGCATTTCCTTGATGGGTGAAGCTCTCCAGAACCTGGGCCCCTTGGAATCGCGTATTGAGACTGTCTGCCACCTGATCCACTGGCGACAAGACACCCGCAGAATCTAGGGTCAGGACGGTTAAGGACCCTGTGCCCGCACTGGCCAGGACAATGTAGCTTTGTCCTTGGACTGAGACCGTGGCCATATCCTGCGGTGTGGCAATGGGCAAAAATTGCTGTGCGCCCAAAGTGGACGCGGGCGACAAGGTGCCGTTGGAGGAGACAGCATAGGCGGTGATGCTATGATTGCTGGCGGAGGCGGCCAAAACGAAGCTATTGCTGCCTTGGGTTACGACGCTCAGCGCGGAAATTTGGTCGGTGAATGCGGCCTGCTGGCTGGCCAATTGGTTTTGCTCCACCATCGTCCCGTTGCTGGCGACTTGAAAGGTGGCCAATCCATTGCCGGTCGTGTCTGCGAGCACCACAAGGCCCGTTCCGCCGGTCTGCAGATGTACCGCTTCAAAGCGATCCGAATATCGGCCTGAATTGCCCGAATGCAGGGTTAACGAACTGTCGGATCTGCTGTTGAGTACAGCGGTCAAATCTTGATCCGAAATTGAGATCACGCGCCCGCCAAGGGCCACATTCTGGGAGGGAGCCGTGGCACTCATTGGCACGCTGTGTGCAAGGGTGGCGGTCTGATTGGCGCCGGTGGTGAGCGTCACAACACCCTGCCCACCATCGCTGGCGAGGGTAATCTGTCCATTATGTTCGTAAAATCGCGCATCCCCAAGCGGGTTGTTCAGGATGGATCCCGAAATTGCCCCATTAAACTGAAAGCTTCCTACAACAGGTCTCCAAAATGCGCTTGGCAGCTTTCTCACAGGTAAATATTAATGAGACCTTATCCTCTGGTTTCAAATGTGAACAATTTAGTTGAAATCCAAACGGCTGCATTTCAGGGATCCTCCTCTTGACCCGAGGGGCGTTTGCGGCCTTTGTGCAGGACAGACAGAAGGAGCAGACAATGGCATGGGAATTTTGGGTCGATCGCGGAGGCACGTTCACGGATATCGTGGCGCAAGATCCGGCTGGCGCGCTTCACAGTCACAAGCTTTTGTCTGAAAACCCAGAGCAATACATTGATGCCGCTGTCGCTGGAATACGTCACATACTCGCCGATACAGAGCTGGATGAGGCCGATATTGCCGCGGTGAAGATGGGCACAACTGTGGCCACCAATGCTTTGTTGGAACGTAAGGGCGCAAGAGTGCTTTTGATGATCACTGAGGGTTTTGGGGATCTGCTTGAAATCGGGTATCAGACCCGCCCCGATCTGTTTGCCATGCAAATTTCGCGCCCAGAGTTGCTTTATGACAGCGTTGTCGAGGTGTCCGAGCGCCTTGATGCGGCAGGGACAGTTCTGACACCCTTGGACCTGTCCCGCGCGCGCACCGATATGGAGGCGGCCCGTGCGGCGGGGGTGCAGTCCATCGCAATTGCGCTGCTGCATGCCTATCTGAATCCGGTGCATGAGCAGCAATTGGCACAGTTGGCCGCCGAGCTTGGCTTTACGCAAGTCTCGACCTCCCATGAGGTCTCTGGTCTGGCCAAGCTGGTTGGGCGCGGTGACACCACCGTGGTCGATGCCTATCTCTCTCCAATCTTGCGGCGCTATGTCGATCAGGTGGCGGGGGCGTTGAATGTTGGGGGAAATTGCCAGGCATTGATGTTTATGCAGTCAAACGGCGGGCTCACAGATGCGCGTAAATTCCAAGGCAAAGACGCGATCCTATCCGGTCCGGCCGGGGGGATTGTCGGCATGGTGCAAACCGGCCAACACGCCGGTTTTGATCAGCTGATTGGTTTTGACATGGGCGGCACCTCCACCGATGTCAGTCATTTTGCGGGCAAATTTGAGCGCAGTTTTGAGACGGAAGTGGCCGGCGTGCGGATGCGGGCACCGATGATGGATATCCACACCGTGGCGGCTGGTGGCGGCTCGATTTGTAGCTACCGCGACGGTCGGTTCCAAGTGGGACCCGAAAGCGCCGGCGCCGATCCTGGCCCGGCCAGCTATCGTCGGGGCGGGCCTTTGACCGTGACGGATTGCAATGTGATCTTGGGCGCTTTGTCGGCGGATTATTTCCCGGCTGTTTTTGGGGCCTGCGGCACCTTGCCCTTGGATGCCGAGGCGGCTGTTGCGCGGATCGAAGCCTTGGCGGCACGGCATGGTTTGGAGGGTACTGCGGAAGATATGGCGCAGGGATTTTTGGACATCGCCGTGCAGAATATGGCCAATGCGATCAAGAAAATCAGCGTAGAGCGTGGCCATGATATCACCTCCTATACGCTTCAGAGCTTTGGTGGGGCCGGAGGGCAGCATGCCTGTCTGGTGGCCGAAGCGCTGGGTATGTCGCGGGTGATGGTCCATCCTTTTGCGGGCGTTCTATCTGCCTATGGCATGGGGCTGGCCGATGTGCGCTGTCTGCGAGAAGGGCAATTGGACTGCGATTTGTCGGATGAGGATCAGGTGGTGGCTCGGTTGGCATCCTTGCAAGCGGCGGCACGCGGCGAGTTGCTGAGCCAAGGCATCACCGATCCGCGGCTCGAAATCACGGCGCATTTGCGCTATGAGGGCTCTCATCAATCTTTGGGCGTCGCCTATGGCACGCAACAGCAGATGGTCCAAGATTTTGAGGCCGCGCATATGGCGCGCTTTGGCTTCGCCTCGCCCGATCGTAAGCTGCAATATGAGATGCTCAGTGTTGAGGCGATTGGCGAGATGACCCAGGCGGCGACCCCAGCCCAGAGCTTTGGCGCGGGCGCGCCTATTGGTGAAAGCCGGCTCTATCGCAAAACCTGGCATGAGACCCAAGTCTATGATCGCGGTCGTTTGCGGAAAGATCAGGTGATCTCGGGTCCGGCCATAATTATTGAGCCCACCGGGACCAATGTGGTGGAGCCGGGCTGGCAAGCGCGGCAAGATGCGCTTGGGAATTTGATCTTGGAGCATGTGGCCCGCACGCCCCGCGATCTGGCCAGTACCAAGGCAGATCCGATCCTTTTGGAGGTGATGTCGAACCGCTTTATGTCTATTGCAGACCAAATGGGCGCCACATTGGCCAACACAAGCTGGTCGGTGAATATCAAAGAGCGCTTTGATTTTTCCTGTGCCATTTTTGACGGACAAGGGGATTTGGTGGCCAATGCGCCGCATGTGCCGGTGCATTTGGGCTCAATGTCGGACAGCATCAAAACTGTCATGCAGCAAAACCCGTCGATTGCAGAGGGCGATGCCTTCATGCTGAACTCACCCTATAACGGCGGCACGCATTTGCCAGATGTCACCGTTGTCACGCCGGTTTTTGTCGCGGGAAAACCGGCCTATTGGCTCGGCTCGCGGGGGCATCATGCGGATATTGGTGGCCGCACCCCGGGATCCGCGCCGCCCGACAGCCGGCATATTGACGAAGAGGGTGTTCTGATTGACAATGTGCAATTGGTCCGCGCCGGAACCCTATGCGAGGCTGCCGCCATCGACGTCTTGTCATCTGGCCGATACCCCTGTCGCAATATTTCGCAAAATATGGCCGATCTTAAGGCGCAGATTGCCGCCAATGAAACGGGGCGGCGCGAAATCTTGCGCATGGTGGACAGCTATGGGGCGGCGGCGGTCACGGCCTATATGGGGCATGTGCAAGACAATGCCGAACAGAGCGTGCGCGCAGTCATCGCAGGTCTAAAGGACGGAAGCTTTGTCTATCCTATGGACACCGGCCAACAGATTAAAGTCACCCTGAAGATTGATCATGGCGCTGGCCGGGCCTGCGTCGATTTCACCGGCACCAGTGCGCAGCATCCGGGCAATTACAACGCGCCTTTTGCCGTCTCACGCGCGGTGGTGCTCTATGTCTTCCGCATGATGGTGGGTAAAAATATTCCGCTCAATGAGGGCTGTCTTAAGCCGCTGGATATTATCGTGCCGGAAAATTCGATGCTCAACCCCGCCTATCCGGCTGCGGTGATTGCAGGCAATACGGAGGTCAGCCAAGCGGCTTGCAACGCCCTCATTGGAGCGCTGGGTATTATGGCTGGCAGCCAGGGCACGATGAATAATTTTGTCTGGGGCAATGCGGAGTTCCAGAACTACGAAACCATCGCCGGCGGCACGGGCGCTGGGCCAGGATTTGATGGCTGTGATGCGGTGCAAACCCATATGACGAACACGAAAATGACGGATCCTGAAATTTTGGAAAGCCGTTTTCCGGTGCGCCTGCGCAGTTTTGCTATTCGGCGGGGATCAGGGGGGGCTGGCGCCTATCGCGGCGGGCATGGGGCGCTGCGGCGTTTGGAGTTTTTAACGGATGTGACCGTGACAACCCTCTGCTCTCACCGCACCATCCCACCCTTCGGAGCTGCTGGCGGCGGCGCTGGCGCGACGGGCGAAAATTGGGCGGAATTGCCGGACGGTCGGCAGGTCGCGTTGCAAGGAAACGACGAGATTGACCTGCCCGCAGGATCCATTTTCGGATTAGCAACCCCGGGCGGTGGTGGCTGGGGCGCGGGCTAGGCACAGCCGCATGGCGTTCTGTCCGGTCCCCAAAGGGACGTTTTCGTACAGATGTCCAAATGGCGTCCGTAAATTATTTTACAATATTGTAGGGCAAAGGGAGAGTTGCGTACATCCATTCCTAACAAAAAACGTGCCATGTCTCGCAGCTTTGCCTGTGCCCGTGTCTCCGCAATCGGCCAAGCCCGCGAAAATTAGACCCGTGAGACCGAAGCGGCTGGGTTCAGGATCGAGCCACACTGGGTTATCACTGAGACGATATCCGGTTCAACGGAAATCGCGCAGTACTCGGAGTTTTCCAGGCTCCTTGATAAAATGGAAAACGGTTATGCACCTTTGTGCAGACGGTTCTATTGATGAAGCTTAATTGGGACAGTATGTTTGTAAATATATTAGAAAAGAAAACTGGATTTATAAATGATTGTAGGACACTGCCGTTTTTCTTGGGTAGGTTTTTCTGACACAGGACGCTTGGCTAGCGACATTGAAAGAGCAAAGATAGAGTTGTGGAATCCCATGAGGATGGCGATCAGGTTTTGGCTGTTTGAGCAAGTTTTGTTGCCATCATTGGATGCTCAAATTGATCAGGGTTTTGTGGTTTCGCTGCTAATATCAGATGATTTACCGCAGAAATATCGCGATCGACTTGAGGCTATTGTGCAAGAAAGAAAGACACTTCGCATTCATGCGACAACAAAAAAAGATATTGATGAAGCTTTGCGCGAGCAAATTTCTGCCTCACAGCTGGATGGGAACAAAGAGGTCCATTTTCGCATTGACGACGATGATGCTGTAAGCTCAAAATTCATTGAAAGACTGCGCCATATTTTTACACGATATGATTTAGCTGAAGGAACCGTAATTTGTTTTCCCAGAGGCTTTCGATCCTTTATTCACAATGGAGTCGCAAAGCAATCTGGTCATCACAATCCTTATCATGCACAGGGTCTAGCGTTTGTAGTGGGCGAAAAATTCCAGGTTCTTCCTTTTAAAATGCAGCATGGCAATGCTGGTAGACGGCGGCTATCCTATGTTGACCCAAGTTTTTTATCATTTAATTATCTCTTACATGCCGCCAATACCCGAAAGGGTTATAATGCGACAACAGAAGAACAAATTGAAATCCTGCGTAGCGCATCTTCAACACACGCAAACCGGATATTGAAGCAAGACGATAGTTTGATGGCAGGCCTACCAATTGATCCTGCGATTGAGAAAAAATTCAATGACGCGGGCTTTGGCTATACATCTGAAGAGTTCAGAGCCAGATTAGAGCGTACGCTTGAGCCGCATATACTCGCTGAGGAATACGGGTTTTTATAGAGAAACGATTTTTATGCACTTTCAAGTGCAACACTTCGGTTCCGTTGGCACAAAGGTAGGGTCTGTCGGAACAAAGGGATTTTTTGGGGTCTGCTCGGGCTTAGTGTTAATTCGTAAAGTCAGCGCGGCAAACAGAAACTATGATTTTGGCCAAAAACATGCTTCCTATCTCATGTCATATCAGAACTGCGCAAACGTTTGGGGTGTAGGCTCTTCAAGAGAGCCAAACATACCATCCTGTACCGACCCGGAGTAGAACCCTAACAGAGCAGCCAAGCCAAAACACTTTGACCGCTGCCCCCATTCCTTTGGTGAAATGGCGTTATGCAGAGTCCGTTAGATGGCTTTGAGCCCCACTCGAAGATCATCCAAGATTTTGGACACATCCGCCTCTGTCAGTGTCAGGGGCGGGGACATTAAAAGATTGTTGCCGCCCATGCGCACCATCGTTCCCGATTGATAGCAGGCTCTATGGGCGCGTTTAAGGCTGGGCATATCCATGGGCGTTTTTGCACCTCGATCAGAGACCAGCTCAATTGCAGCCATCAACCCATGGCCGCCGCGCACATCGCCGATGATATCAAACTCCACTTGCAGCTCTTTTAATCCGTTATAAAGCTGGGTGCCGCGGGCTGCGGCGTTGCTCTTGAGATCCAAACGCAGGGTCTCGCTCAAACAGGCATTGACCGCCGCCATGCCCACGGGATGGGCCGAGTAGGTATAGCCATGGAAAATTCCGCCCTCACCGGATTGATCGCTTTCAAAGGTCTCGGCGACTTTGGCATTCAGCAAAGTGGCTCCAACTGGGAAGTAGGCGGAGGTGATGCCCTTGGCCGTGGTCATCATATCCGGTTGCACGCCCCAATGGCGCGCGCCCGACCAATCGCCCGTGCGACCAAAGCCAGTGATCACCTCATCCGAAATCATCAAGATGCCATATTTGTCGCAAATATCGCGGGCCAGCTTCATGAAGCTCTCATGATAAACGATCACCCCGCCTGCGCCTTGGATCGGCTCGAGGATGAAAGCGGCGATGGTGGAAGGGTCTTGAAACAAGATCTCATCTTCCATGGTTTGCGCCACCAATTGCGCCAACTTGGCCGGATCGCTTTCATTGAACGGGTTGCGATAGCTATAGGGTGACGGCAGGTGATAACAGCCTGGCAGCAAAGGTTCATAGGCTGTGCGGAACCTTGCATTGCCATTCACCGAGGCGCCGCCAAAATGCGTGCCATGATAGCCTTTCTTAAGGCTGAGAAATTTGATCCGCTGAGGTTGTCCGCGCAAGCGATGATACTGGCGCGACAAACGCAGGGCGGTTTCCACCGAATCAGAGCCGCCAGAGGTGAAGAATGCCCGTGCCATGCCATCGGGTTTGAAGAAATTCACCACCGTTTCGGCCGCCTCAATCGCAGGGGCATTGCTGGTGCCAGCGAAGGCGGAATAATAGGGAAGCTTGGACAGTTGGTCTGAGATTGCCTGTTTCACCACATCATTGGAATAGCCCAAATTCGCGCACCACAGGCCGCCGACGGCGTCAATCGTCTCATGGCCATCAATGTCAGTGATGCGAACGCCCTCGGCGCGATCAATGATCGTGGGCGCATTGGCTTGTAAATCGCCGGGATGACCCATCGGGTGCCATATTTGCTTTGCGTTGAGGTCTTTGAGCTCTTGAATGTCTTTCATGTCACATCTCCTGAGACGGTGAAGGGTGTTTCATACCAGTATTCTTGCAAATTCGCGCTATTGCCTATCCGATCCACGACCGCAAATAGACCAGGGGCGAACAGGGGGGTTAATACACCATGCCAGATATTGCGGTGAAAATTTATACCCTGCCCAGCTTCTGTGCGAAAGGCCAAGGGGCGGCCGGGAATGCCGTTTTCATCTGGAGCCACAATCACCAAAAAAGGATTTTGGGTCATGGGGATAAAGGCTTGCGAGCCCTCTGGATGCCGCTCCACCAGCTCTAAAACATAGGGCAGGCTGCGCGGTGTGGCGTCAAAAAGGCTGACACCCGCCCGACCGTCCGGTCCAAAATCCATCGCTGCCAAATCATGGTGCCGGCCGCAAAGCCCTTGATTTATGAGCTTATCGGGCGTGGATTTCAGCGTGAGAATATCACCATAGGGCGCGAAAGCGCCTTGGGTTAGGGGCTGGATGAGGATGTCATTCATGAATCAGACCTTTTCAACTTCAAACCTAGCCTATCTGCTTGGCTGAGAAGGTCCAGCTTGTGATTTGCCGATAGGGTGCGCCCGGGTGCAAAATAATATCGGGGAAATGTGTCTGCGCCAATGAGCCCGGCCAGCTTTGTGCCTCGAGCGCAGGTGCGGCATAGGGCCCATAGGGTGCCCCGTGATGGGTTGGATAATCGCGCCCGTCAATTGTCCCTCCGTCGTAGAGCTGTAGCCCGCATTCGGTTGTGGCCATCTCCATGCAAACCCCCTCCCGCCCGGTCAACTTCGCAATCGGGCGCAGCGGGGCTTTGCTTGAGCTAAGACAGAGGTTGAGATCATAAAATTCGCTTTCATTGCCTGCCAAACTGCGTCCGGTGCGGAAATCATAGGGGCTGTCGTCCACGGGCAAAATACGTCCCGTGGGCATCAACTCAGCATCCGGCTCGCTGTAGTGATCGGCGGCAATCTGAAGCTTTTGCCCCCCATAGCCAGGCGTGGGGTCCAAGGACCAATAAGAATGATTGGCGGGGTTGAAAGGAGTGGGGGCATCGCTGGAGGCCGTGGCGGTCATACGCAGACTGGCCCCCTCAATGTCATAGCGCAGCGTGATGTCGCGGTTGCCGGGAAAGCCGCCCAATCCATCGGATAAACTCAACGTCAGAACGACATAGTCGGGCCCATGTTCGGCGATGCTCCAAATCTGCCGATGCATGCCGGTGCTGCCGGAATGTTGGGTCAAATTGCCAGAATGGTGCTTTTCAAACGTATAGCGTTGTCCATCAATCTCGGCGGTGCAGCCTTTGATCCGATTGATGACCGGCCCCATGAAGGAGCCAAAGCTGCTCAATTTTCCCTCATAGCCCGCCACATCAGGACTGCCGAGCGTGAGGGGCCAGGCCACGCCGGTCAGCCGAACATCATTGATGACCGCGCCGAGGGTCAGGATGGTGACAGTGAGCTGTTCAGAGCGCAGGGAAATTTTTTGAACCTCGCGCCCATCGGCCGTCTGTCCAAAGCTTGCGATTGGCATTATTTGGCCTCCCAATGCACAGCTGCGGCTGGCAGGGTTATATGTTGGTAGGTGACAGTGCGCGGGCCGTAGTTAAACCAAAATCTATGGCTGTCTGTTTCCCGCAGGCGCAGATCTGGCGGCAAATCCATCAGATCGAGCCCGGCTTGCTCTGCGAGCATCTCCAAAATTCGTCGCCAGCCGGCGGCATCTGGCCATCCTGCGATATAGATCATCTGTCTGTTGCGCACAGCCGCGGGCGCGCCCTCCTCAAGGTGCAAGATCACGGTGTCCGTTGTCTCAAGAGCTTCACGCCATTTAATAAAAGCCCCACCGCCGGCGAGGGCCATTGGCGCAAAAGGCGGCAGGCTTTCGACAAAGGTGACCTTTGTGGACAGGCCTGTAATATCAGGTCCAAGACCGTCCGGGATGGTCATCTCTTCGGTTTTGGACCCCGCCCGCGGCCCCGCCACAACCAGACCGCCCTGCAGGCTTTCTGGTACTGTCAAAAGGCCAGGGGCGAAGGTGATTTCATAGGCGCTGGGATCCACAGATTTGGGCACGACATCCACCGAGAGCCCCGCCCGCCGCAAAGCGCGGTAGCAGTCAAACACCAACTGGAAATAATCGAAATCTGCGCCTTGTGGCTGGCTTTCCCAAGCGTAGGCGCTGTCATAATCAAACACCAGTGCCACCGGGGCTTTTGCCGTGCCAACATCTGGCACCTCTGCCAGCTCCTTTGCGACCTGGGCGGCCTCAGCCAGGGCGGGGGCGGGGCTGCGATCGGGCCGCAAAAGGCCTGCGTGCATTTGCTCTTGGGCGAATGGCGCTTGCCGCCAGCGGAAATAGCACACGGTTTCTGCGCCATGGGCAAAAGCCTCCCAAGCCCAAAGTCGCGGCATGCCGGGTAGGGGGGCGGGGTTCCATGGGGCCCAGTTGACCGGGCCGGGCTGTTGCTCCATCACCCACCAGCGCCCCGAGGAGGTGGCGCGGTAAAGATCATGGTGGAAGGCTTGAAAGTCTGGGTCACCTTGACGCAGATAATGCGCCTGCGCGGTTTCATCAGCGCCAACGCGGTCCAGCAAAAACCCCATAGGGTAGCTGTCCCAAGAGGATATATCCAAATCTGCGCCCAGGTCATAATGATCAAAGGCGGTGATGCGGCCCATGAAATTATGAATGATGGGACGATCAGAATATTTGCGAATTTCGTCACATTGCACGCGGTTGAACAATACCACTTGATCGGATGAGAACCTGCGAAAGGCCAAGACATGGCTGGGGTTTGGTTCGGTCACGGTTTGATTGGGCAGATCCAACTGGTCGAAACTGTCATATTCCATCGACCAAAACACATTCCCCCAAGCCGCATTGAGCGCTTGTGGGCTTTGATAGCGCTGGGCGCACCAGTCTTGAAAGGCGTGTTTGGCATGGGCAGAATAGCTAATGGCTGTATCGTGGCAATCATACTCATTGTCGGTCTGCCATGCGGCAATGCTGGGGTGCGCGCCATAGCGTTCGGCCATGAGGCGCGTGATCCGTCGGGCTTCGTCTCGGTAGGCTGCGTGGCTAAAACAATAATGGCGCCGCGAGCCAAATTTGCGGACCTCGCCTGCGCTGTTGCGGGCCAGCATGTCTGGATATTTGTCGAGCATCCAGCGCGGCGGGGTGGCGGTGGGTGTGCCCAAAATAACCTTGAGCCCGGCAGTGCCCAAAGTCGCAATTGCGCGGTCCAGCCAGCCCCAGTCAAACTGCCCAGGCTGCGGCTCAAGCCGCGACCAAGCAAATTCGCCAATCCGCACCCAAGTGAGACCGGTTTCAACCATCTGCTGCGCATCAAGGGCCCAAATCTCTTCGGGCCAATGCTCTGGATAGTAACAAACTCCGAGGCTGCGTTTCATTGGGACCTCACAAAATGACTTGATGTTCGAGCTGTCCGACAGCGGCGACCTCGGCAGCGAAGGTTTGGCCATCATATGCCGTGAGCTCTGCCGGCGCGATGCCTTCTGTTGCGCTGGTGCAAAAAATTCGGCCGCTGGCTCCGGCAAAAGCGGGGCATGTGGCCTGCGCCGCGCCAATGTCCAGGGTCTCTAACAAAGCGCCTTGCGGGCTATAGCAGGCCAGGCGCCCGGCGCCCCATTGCGCGTTCCAAATATTGCCCTGCGCATCCACCACGGCACCGTCGGGGTTCTCGGCTGTTGCTGTCAAATCCACCGCCACGCGCGCTGCGCTGCATGGCCAGCCATCTGCATCCAGATCGACCGCAAGAATTTGCCGGAGCGGGGTGTCGGTGAAATAGGCGGTCTGCCCATCTGGTGCAAAACAAATGGCATTGGGAATGGTGATCTCAGGGAACAGCTGCACCAGATCACCGCGATAATATCGGTAAATCGCGCCGGCCTTGGCCTCTGCTTTCTTGCCCATCGTGCCAATCCAAAACCCACCTTGCGGATCACAGCGCCCATCATTGGAACGTGTGACGGGATTGTCCGCTTCGAGGTCACAGATTTTACTTTGACTGTGATCGCTTAGGTGAAAGTGAAACAGCTGACTTTCAGAGGCGATGAGCAATTCGTCCTGGCTGATCCACCCAGCCGCAGAGACAAATTCATCAAATTGCCACATGTTGGTTTTGCTGAGCAATTGATGGGCGTTGATGTCAAACCAGAACAGCTCGCCGCGCAAGGGATGCCAGAGCGGACCCTCGCCCAGGCTGCAGGGGCGGGTGTCAAAAACGCTTACCATGCGGCATCGAATGCGGCCACAATGGCGCGCGCCTTTTGTTTAACGCTCTGTGGCGTGTCGCCGGGTTTGTAAATGGCCGAGCCAAGGCCGAAGCCATCAACGCTGGCGGCAATCCAATCGGCGAAATTATCTGGCTGAGCGCCACCCACCGCATAGACCTGCGTGCCGGCTGGCAAAATAGCGCGCATCGCCTTCAGGCCGCGCGGCTGTGCCATGTCGCCGGGAAATAGTTTCAAGCCCGTTGCCCCCGCTTTGAGGGCTGTTAAGGCCTCACTTGGGGTAAAGATTCCGGGCCAACTTTCTAGACCAGCGGCGGTTGTGGCCCTTATGACCTCAACATCGCAATTTGGCGACACCACCAAACGGCCCCCGGCCTGATGCACCTGCGCAACCTCTTGCGGTGTCAGCACCGTTCCGGCACCAATCAAGGCCTGATCGTCATAGGCCTTCGCCAGAACTTCGATACTGTCTAAGGGCGAGGGAGAGTTCAGCGGCACTTCGATTTTTTCAATACCCGCGTGCAAAATGGCATCGGCAACCGCCAAGACCTCCTCTGGCGTCACCCCGCGCAGAATGGCGATAATAGGACGGGTCATTGGGTTTCCTTCCAAGTGGCATAGGCTGCTTTGAGACCGGCGAGGGTCATTTGGCTGGCATCGGTGCGGGTTACCGGCACGTGCTGCGCTGCAAGCGCGGCTGCATAGCCATCGCAGAGCTCTTGTGCGCCAATCATGGCAATGGATTGTCCAATCCAATAGGGTTTCGCAGCGGCCAATTCCGCGCCGACCAAGAGGCCAGATAGGCGCGCGCGGGCGGAGGCGGGGGGCAGATGGTGGAGAAGATCCTGGGCCCTGATCCCAAATAGCCGCGCGGCTAAGGCTTCTGGACGCGACATGGCCTCGTCCACAGCTGTCAGGAAGGCGTCATCCTCCCAAGTCTCGCCGCTCACAGAATGGCGCAGAACCGAAGAGGTGGAGAGAAGGGCGAAAATCTCGCCGGTCATGAAGGTTTGAAAGCTCACGATCTCGCCCGCACTCATTTGCACCCATTTGGTATGGGTGCCAGGCAGGCAAATAACCCCATCCCATTTGGGATTCAGGCGCTGAAACCCGGCAATTTGCGTTTCTTCGCCGCGCATGACATCGGCAGGTTCGGATTGGCTGACACCGGCGATGATTTGCACATCTAGCCTTGGATCTCGGGTTGGGGCTGCGGTCAAGCGTGACTGCGGCAGGCAGGGGGTGGCTGCGTAGGGGGCTTCGATCCAGCCTTGTTTGGCGCCGACCATGCCGCAGGCGATAACTGCGGTCGGCTTGTCTTCTGCAAGCCAAGTCTCGATCAGCCGCAACAGCGCCGGTTCAAACCGCTCTGCGGTCAATTGCCCCATGCCTTCCGCGCTTGAGGCGGTGGCCAGATCCTGCCCATCATGGCTCATTGCCCAAGCCCGCAGTGTGCTTGTGCCCCAATCCACGGCGATCCAATCGGCTGCAATAGTCATCCTGTGGTGACCACGCCGCCATCTATGACCAAGGCTTGGCCGGTCATCATTTTCGAGGATTGAGAGGCCAGAAACAGGCATCCGCCAACGATATCCTCTGGCTCCAAAGTCTCTTTGAGGCATTGCCTTGCCACATGGGCCGCCAAACCTTCTTCTGTGACCCAGAGATCTTTTTGCTTTTGCGTCAGCACCCAGCCCGGTGCCAAGGCATTAACGCGAATTCGATCGGGCCCAAATTCGCGTGCGAGACTGCGGGTCATGCCGTTGATGGCCGAATTGCAGGCGGTGTAGATCGGATAGCCTGCATTTCCCATCATATAGCTGATCGAGCTGAAATTGATGATCGAGCCAAAGCCGGCCGCTTGCATCTGCGGCAGGGCAGTTTGGCAGGCAAAGAAGTAGGCCTTGAGATTGATTTGCACCATCCAGTCCCAGAAGTCTTCAGTGACGTCCTGCGTTCTATGCCGCTCATCATTGGCCGCATTGTTGATCAGGCAGGTGATCGGACCATGCGCGTCTTTGGCCTGCGCCATGCTGGCTTTGAGCGCGCCGGTGTCGGTGATGTCACCTTGAATAAATAGCGGCGGGTTGCCGTATTTTTCAGCCAGATCATTGGCGAAAGCCGTGGCGTCAGATCTTCCGATAAAGGCCACCTTGGCGCCCTGGGCGACAAAGCCTTCAGTGATGGCCGCGCCGATGCCAGAGCCACCGCCGGTGATATAGACGGAGGCCTCTTTGAGATCGCTATACTGGGCGCTGGGCATGATGGGTCTCCTTGCGGCGGTCTTTGTGTCTTGTGAGAATAAAGTCAGAGTTTTCGGCCTTCAACAACCCATATTGAGCCAGGCATGGCATAGGGTAACTGCATCCCATGGGCCATCAACCAAGCTCCAGAGGCTTGCAGGTCTTGTGATTTGAGCAGGGGCGCCCCGCGTGATAGGCTTGTCGCCTCATCGCGGTTGCGCAGATGCAGCCTGTATCGGGCTTTCGGGTCAAGCTCGGTTAAGCAAAGCGGGCGGGGCAGAATTTGTTGTGCGCTGTCCAGTTGATTGCAAAACACCACAAAGCGCGACCCATCCGCTGCGCGCTGCATCTCTGCCAGAACCGAGGGATCGGCGGTATCCAAGCGTAGGATATCCGCTGTGGCCAGCCAGTCTCGGTTGTCTTTGTACCATTGGGTCACCTCGGTGAGGACCTGCGCCTCTTGCGCGTCCAGCTCGCGCGGATCCATTTCAAAGCCCATATGTCTTTGTGCGGCGACCCAAGCGCGGTATCGCATGTCAAACACGCGACCCGAGGTATGACACAGGCGTGGACCAACGTGGCTGCCGGTTACGAGGGCGGGCAAAAACAACGCTGCGCCATGTTGAATGCGGCTGCGCTCGAGCGCGTCATTGCTGTCTGACAGCCAGACCCGCTGGCAGTGCTGCAATATGCCAAAATCAATGCGCCCGCCGCCAGAGGCGCAGCTTTCAATCTCCACATGGGGAAAGGCGGCGCGCAAGCGGGCCAAAAGCGCATAGGTGCCTTCGGTTTGGGTCACATCGGACAGGGGCAAGGTCCGGTTGTGATCCCATTTCAAATAGCCAATGTCATAGGTCTCTAGCAGGGCGGAGATGCAGTCATACAGATAGGCTGTGACCTCATCGCGCGCCATGTCGAGCACCAGTTGTTGGCGCCCAAGCAGTTGGTCTTTCGGTCCCAGAATCCAATCGGGATGGGCGCGATAGAGGTTGCTGTCGGGGTTCACCATTTCCGGCTCAACCCAAAGACCGAATTGCAGGCCCAGAGATGTGATATGATCGATCAGCGGATCCAATCCGCTCGGATATTTGCGCGGATCAATCTGCCAATCGCCCAGGGAGGAGCTGTCATCATCGCGGCGACCAAACCAGCCGTCATCGAGAACAAACCGCTCGGCACCCAGATCTTTGGCGCGGGTTGCGATGTCCTTTAGGCTGCTTAAATCATGGTCAAAATAAATGGCTTCCCAGCAATTATAATGCACCGGACGCGGCAGGGAGGCTTTCGGGAAGGTTAGGATATGATCGCGCAGGTGCCTTTGAAAACCTGTCCCACAGCCATTGATCCCCCTGTCGGAAAACACAGCATAGAGTTTCGCAGTTTCAAAACTTTGGGCCGGGCCGTTGTGGCTGTCACAGGCATGGCCAAATTGGATTTGCCGGCGCCCATCGGGCAGCTCTTCGGCGATCATTTGATGCCCACCTGACCAGCCATAGTGAAACCCATAGGCCCGGCCCACGGTGTTGCGCGCGCCAATCTCGGGGAGGATGAGGCCGGGGAAATGTTCATGCCCGCTGCGGCCTGTTCGGCTCTCGCGCTTGTGAATGCCGGGGCGCCAAGGGATTGAGTGGGTTTGAAATTCGCCGATCCAACGCCCAGAAAAGCTCATCATGGCATCACTTAACTGTGGCGCGGGAAACACTGGGGCGGCCAGCCAATGCAGTATGAGCGGCCGCGTCGCCTCCAAGCGGCTCCAGCAGGTGAGCATGTTTGAGCTGGCTGTCAGTTCAAAATGCGCCTCATAGGTCAGGCCCAAATCTTTGTCTGCATAGGTGAGACATAGGCTGTGCTCTTGCGCCAGGTCCTTCACAAAGCGAAACTTTGGGCGCAGCACGCGCCCCTGCGCATCGCGGCACATGAGACCCGGTTGACCGGGAAAGGATTGGCTGGATTCGGGGCAGATGGACAGCTCTGGGTTCGCATCGAGCATACCGCCCGCAACGTCCATTGTATGGGCGGCGGCGAGCGCGGCGCAATCGTCGGATGTGGGCAGGGGTGGCCCCCAATAGATGACCTGCGGCAGCCGCTCCTGCTGCGCCGCAAGAATGAAGGTTTGAAGGGGCCCATCTAAGCGCCAAAACTGTGACATAGCGTGCTCCTTGGCGGCTAGGGTATGGGTTACTTGACCGCGCCAAGGGTTAGGCCGGCAATGAAATGTTTCTGCATGAGGAAGAACATCAAGACAGGCGGCAGCGCTGCAACAATCGAGCCGGCGCTCATCAGATGATACATGGCGCGAAACTGCGCGTTAAAGCTGGTGATCCCAGCGGTCACAGGCTGGGCATTTTCGCCCTGGGTCAGCACAATGGCCCAGAAATAATCATTCCAGATGAAGGTAAAGATCAAAACCGACAGCGCCGCAATCGCAGGTTTCATGAGCGGCAGGACCACAAACCAAAATATCCGCCATTCCGCGATCCCTTCAACCCGGGCCGCTTCGATCAGCTCATAGGGCAAGGCCTTGATGAAATTGCGCATAAAAAGAGTGCAAAATCCAGTTTGAAACGCGATGTGAAACAAGACGAGCCCGGTCTTGGTATTATACAACCCCATATCAAGGGTCAGGTCGCGCACGGGCACCATGAGGATTTGAAAGGGCACGAAATTGCCGGCAATAAACATGAAGAAGATCAGTAAATTGCCGCGGAATTTGTAAACGCCCAGTGCAAAGCCGGTCATACAGCTGAGCGCGACCGCTCCAATCACCGTTGGGATGGTGATGAAAAAGGAATTCATGATGTAGCGCGGCATGGAAGAGGTGAAGACCATCATGTAGTTTTCGATCATCTCAAAGGATGTCGGCCAGCCCCAATAATTGCCGATGGAGAAATCAGAATCCGGGCGGATCGAGAATAGTGCCACCGCGAGGAGCGGTGCCAGCCACAAAAGCATCGCGATGGGCAAGAGGGCTTGATATCCAATCTGCCAGGCGCGGTGAGATTTTTCGATCGGTTTGGGAAACATCAGCGAGGGCTCCAAAATGGGCTGTGACGGCTCATCGGCTTGCGGCTTTCTCATCTTGGTACATGCGCCAGAGGAAATACCCAATGAAGACCATCATGATCAAAAACAAAATGACAGCAATCGCGGCACCATAACCCATTTTGAACCCATATTCAGATAGGGACTTCTCGAACATGTAAAAGCTTAAAACACGCGATGAGCCGAAGGGGCCGCCGTTGGTCATGATTGAGATCAGGTCAAAAGACCGCAGCGAGCCAATCACCGTCACCACAAAGGCAATGAAGGTCGCGGGGCGCAATTGCGGAAGAATGACATGCCAAAGCATCCGCAGCCCCTTGGCCCCATCCAGCCGTGCCGCTTCGATTTGCTCAGGATCCACGGAGTTTAACCCTGTGAGATAGAGGATCATACAATAGGCAGTTTGTGGCCATATCCCGGCGGCGATGATGCCATAGGTCGAGAGTGTGGGGTCACCCAACACATTGATTGGCTCAAATCCAATGAAACCAATGATGCCATTGAACAGCCCATATTGTGGATCATAAAACCAGGTAAACACCAGGCCCACAACAATTTGTGAGATAACAAAGGGAAAGAAAAACAGAGATTTATACAGGCGAATGCCGCGCACGGTTTGGTTGAGAAATAGCGCAATGAACAGGCCAGCCGGAATGGCCGCGAGGTAAAAAATCAACCACTTCAGGTTGTTCCAAAGCGAGGTGTTAAAGGCCCGATCTCGGGTGAGAAGTTTCTCAAAATTGGCCAGGCCAACATAATCCGCATGGGTGGCCAGCGTGCCCAATCCATCCCATTTATACAGTGAGATCCGAAAGCTCTGGAAGATTGGAAAAATCACATAGACTGCGAACATGATCAACCCTGGCACCAAAAACAGCCATGGCGTCACCGCAATCTCATTGCGCCTGTACCAGCTCTGCTTGGCCAGCGGGGGGATCGGTTGGGTTGTTATGGCCATGCGGGCGCCTCCGCGAGTTGTGAAGGTCAAAATCAGCACAGAGAAACGTCGCTTTGGCGCTTATCACTGCTGATGGCGAGTTGGGATGCACAGCGCTACGTGCATCCCATGATGAAATTAAAACGACGCTGGGCCCGTGGGTCCAGCGATGCGTCCTAGTACACGTCCTGACGTACGGATTCCAAACGCTCAAGGATATCATCCAAGTTGTCTGGGAATACCATGAACTCCTGCATACCTTCCATGGCGGCTTTGGCCATTTCTGCGGGGAAGTCGCGGTCAAAGAACTGTGCCACGCCGCCGGGGCTATTGGTCGACAGCATGGTGAAGCCTTCGTTCAGGAATTTGTCATCGTCGATAGCGGCGGCTGAGTTGACTGGCAACTGGCCAAGATTGGCGCCATTGTTGATGATCGTTTGCTCTGCAGGCGACACGAGATAGCGCAGGAATGCACGTGCGTTGTCTTTGTTTTGAGCATTGGCTGCGATATGGAATGTATCCGTTGGTGCATCTTCTGCCATTGCCACACCTGGGGTGATGGCAGGGAACTGATGGAAGTCCAGCTGATCATCCGTCAGACCGGCATCGCGCAGCGGCGCTACGGCGAAGTTGCCCTTCAAGATGGCACCGGCCTCACCATTCACCACGAAGGGCAGGGACTGTTGCCAATCTTTGTTTTGGTGGTCATCAATGAAGGCGCCCATGCGCACCAATTTGCCCCAATTGTCAAAGGTCTCACGAACCCGTGGATCGGTCCATTCAATTTCGCCGCGTGCCATTTGCATGTGGAAGTCAAAACCATGGGTCCGCATGTTGAGATAATCAAACCAACCCGAGGCTGTCCAAAGCCATTTCGTACCGATGGCATAGCATTTGCGGCCCGAAGCAATCATTGCTTCACAGTTGGATAGCATCTCATTGAAGTCTGCTGGCTCATTCAGACCCAGGTCTTCATAGATATCTTTGCGGTAATAAATACCCCATTGATAATAGGTGTAGGGAACGCCCCATTGCTTGCCGTCAATGGTCATCGCGCCTTTGGTGGAGGCCAGGCTGCCAGCAATGGCTGGCTCGTTCCACATGTCAGAGACATCTTCCAAGAGGCCTGCGTCGACATAGGGCTTCATGCGGTTTGCCGCATACCATGTCAAAACATCTGGCGCATCCGCAGATAGGAAGTTGCGGATCTGAGTTTTATAGGCTTCGCGATCAATCACTGTGGTGGTGATGTTCAGCCCTGGATGCAACGATTGAAAGCGAGAGATCATCGCCTCCATGGTCGCGCGCGGCGCCGGGTTCGATGTATCGAGATTGATCTTTAGATTGCCGGTCAATTCTGCAGATGCCGGTCCGGCCAATGCAACGAGTGTTGCGAGCGACACAGCTGTCGCCTTTAAAATGGAACGCATGGTATCCTCCCTGGTGTTTCCACATTTTTGGTTTCAAATAATGAAACTCGGTTTTATATATTGATATTCTAATCGTGACTCGCCTATGCTTGTCAACAAATTCGTCGGCGTTTGTGACAGAAACTTTGTTTCGCACCTGCGCTGACTTAGGAATGAAGCGAATTCGACTAATATTGGGACTGACATTTAAAAATGTATGACGCACCACATGCAGATGGAACCGTTGGCAAGGCGATGCAGGTCTTGGATCAAGTGGCGTCGTTTCAACGCCCCGTGCGGTTTTCCGAGCTTTTGGCCAATAGCCCCTTTCCGAAGCCTACGCTTTACAGGTTCGTGCAAACTCTGACCAATCAGGGGATGCTGGCCTTTGATGCTGAACGGCAAACCTATTCCATGGGGCTGCGGTTGGTGCGTTTGGCCCACGCGGCTTGGCGGCATAGCTCCCTTGCCTCCGTCGCCCGCCCTTTTATTGAGGCATTAGCCGAGAAGATTGGTGAGTCTATTCACTTGGCACAAATCGATAATGGCCATGTGCTATTTGTCGATAAATACAGGGTGACTGACAAATTCGACACTTTGGCGCAGGCCGGAAAAATAGCGCCGGGATATTGCACGGGCGTGGGGAAAGTGATTCTGGCCTTCATGTCGGAGCGTGCGCAAAATCGCGCATTAGAGGAACAATCCTTTGTTGCCTATACCCCCAATACGCACCGAGACCGCACAACTCTGGCGGCGGAATTGGCAACCATCCGCAAGGCGCGTGTGGCCTATGACCGCGAAGAACATGAACTTGGAATCATTTCCATCGCCTGCCCGATTTTGACTGGGCAAGAGCAGGTTGTCGGCGCCGTGTCCATCGCCACCTCCACCAACCGATATTGTATTGATGATTTGAACAAACATTGGCCCGATTTGCGCGACACCGCAAATTCCATTGGGGCCCAAGCAGAATTATGGCAAGTTCCGACATGGGGCTGAGCAATTGGGAGACGAGATAAATGTCTGGTGTAACTCTATCTAATATCACCAAAAAATATGGTGAAGTTCAGGTCATACATGGAATTGATCTTGAGATCAAAGATGGTGAATTCTGTGTCTTCGTCGGACCTTCAGGTTGCGGCAAATCCACCCTGCTGCGGATGGTGGCTGGGCTTGAGGACACCACGGGCGGCGCCATTTCTATTGGTGCGCGCGATGTCACCCGGGTAGATCCGGCGCGGCGCGGCGTGGCGATGGTATTTCAAACCTATGCGCTCTATCCGCATATGACGGTGCAAGAAAACATGGGGTTTGGTCTGCGCATGAATGGCTATCCAAAGGCCGAAATTGCTCAAAAGGTAGCTGAAGCCAGCCGGATTTTGAAACTTGATGACTACCTCAAGCGCAAGCCTGCCGCGCTCTCGGGTGGGCAGCGGCAGCGGGTGTCGATCGGCCGGGCGATTGTGCGCGGGCCAGAGGTATTTTTGTTTGATGAGCCCCTGTCCAACCTCGATGCGGAATTGCGGGTGGAGATGCGCGTGGAGATCGCAAGGCTGCATAAGGAAATCGGCGCGACCATGATCTATGTCACCCATGATCAGGTTGAGGCTATGACACTGGCCGATAAGATCGTCGTTCTGCGGGGTGGGGTGATTGAACAGGTCGGCGCACCAATGGATCTGTACCGTGATCCGGACAATAAATTTGTGGCCGGGTTCATCGGCAGTCCGGCAATGAATTTCCTTTCAGCTGTGGTGAAAGATGGTCTGGTGGATGTGCCTGGCTTGGAGACCTCGGTGGATCTGCCCGTCACCCTGCCGGCTGAGGGGACGGCGGTTGAAATTGGTCTGCGTCCTGAGCATTTAACCCTTGATCCCAGGGGCACCACCCATCGCATCGAGATGACCGAAAGCCTTGGTGGCGTCTCCTACGCCTATTTGAAAGGCTCCTCCGGCGAGAAAATTGTCGTAGAAGAGCGCGGCGAAATCCGCTCAACGGAGGGCGATACTGTGGGGCTAATCCTTGACGCTGCCTCTGCCCGTCTGTTCGATGCGGCCAGTGAGACCCGCATTCGATAGGGCGCGCCGCGTTGCGGTGTTAAATTCCAAAGATCATCCGCAGGATGCCCCAGCTGGCCAGAGCCAGCAAAAGCAGAAGACAAAACGGCTTGTAAAAATGCTCCCACCTGGGGATGAATGACAGCTGCCCCAGGATAACCCCAAGAGCCGCGGGTCCAGCCATGGCCAATCCGCGGGCTATGGCGGTTCGGTCCATTAGTCCAAAAGCCAGCAGGCTCAGCGCCGTCGTGACACTGCCCAGAAACAAAAATAACACCAAAGAGGCGCGCATCTCACGCGGTGGTGCATTTTGCGCTAAGACGTAAAGCGCCACAACCATGCCGCCAACACTCGCCAGGCCTGTGGCCACGCCGGCCATCCAGCCCGATCCGTAAAGCCCCCAGTTGCTCGCCAGAAAGCGCAATTGCACCCGGGCAAGCTGCAGGGCGGCGAGACTGGCGATGACCGCAAGCGCGATCAGCTTTGAGGTTTCCACATCCACCTGCGTTGTAAGGGCCAGACCAAAAGGCACGCCAATGGTTGACCCAATGGCCAGACCCAGCGCAACCTTGCGATTGGCCTCCCGCCAGCCGCCGCGCAGCATGAAAAGCGAGGCGGTCATCTCAAGCCACCAACAGACGGGGATCAGTTGGACCGGCGGCAGGATCAAGGCGCCGGATGCCATGACCATGGCGGACAGTGCAAAGCCCGAAAAGCCGCGCACCAGCCCGGCAATGAAGCAAATCAGACCGAGCAATGCAAGGTGATCCGGCGGCAGGGCCAAGGCTGCTAAGACCGCTTGCATCACGGGCGCATCTCGCTGGCAATAAGCGCCACGCCTTCTGCAATTTTTCGAACGGGAAGCGAGCTATAGGCCAATCGATAATAATTTTTCGGGGCATCTTGCTGGGTGAAAAACGGTCGGCCCGGTTCGATCAAGACACCCTTGCTGCGCAGCCGCTCTGCAACCTGCTCGGTGTCGACGTTGGCCGGGGCACGCATCCAAAAGGAGCTACCGCCAAAGGCGCCTTGCCCGGCAACGGTCAGGCCATTCTGGGCGAAGGCCTCCTCCATGGCCAGGCGCCGTGCATGAAATTCTGTGCCCATCCGGCGGATCAGCGCGTCGTAATGGCCGAGCGACAGGAAATAGGCCGCCGTGCGTTGAATATGGCCGGGGGGATGGCGCAGCACGGTTGAGCGCAGCGCGCGTGCCTCGCGGATAAATGGCTTGGAGCCCACCAAATAGCCAAGCCGCAACCCTGGAAATAGCGATTTTGAGAAACTGCCAACATAGATCACCCGCCCCTCACGGTCCAAGGATTTCAGCGCTGGAGAGGGTGCTTTGAGAAAGGACATTTCGAATTCATAGTCATCCTCAACAATTAAAAAATCTTTCTCTGCCGCGCGAGTTAGGAGTGTCCGGCGGCGCTCCAGCGGCATTGTGGTGGCGGTCGGGCATTGGTGGGATGGGGTGGTGAAGACCACATCAACATCAGATGGCAAGGCATCTGGCGGCAGGCCTGCCGCATCCACCGCAACACTGGCCACTTGGCAGCGCGACTGGGTTAAAATATCGCGCAGGGATGGGTAGCAGGGGTTTTCCAATGCCGCTGTTCGTCTTTGGTTCAGCAGAACATTCGCAGTTAACCAAAGTGCATTCTGCGCCCCCATGGTGACCAAAACCTCATCTGGTTCGGCCCTGATTCCCCGGCGCGGCAGGGTGTGGCGCAGAATGAATTCGATCAACTTTGGATCATCCCGATCGAAGTAATCACTGGTCAGCGCATCATAATCTTTCGAGCCCAGAGCTTGAAGTGCACAGAGCCGCCAATTCGACCGATCAAACAGGGTTTCATCGGCTTGGCCGTAGATGAAGGGATATTTGTAACTGCCCCAATCGGAGGGTTTCGTAAGTGTCACCCCGCCGGAAAACTTTTGACCAATGGCGCGGACCCAATCCACTTTGTCTTCGCGGGGCATGATGGGGAATTTTGGCGGCTGCGGTGCATTTGTGCTGATATAATAACCGGACCGACCGCGGCTCGTGAGATAATCATCGGCCAGAAGCTCTGTATAGGCGAGGGTCACGGTGATCCGGCTCACCCCCAAATGGGCCGCCAATTTTCGGCTTGAAGGCATTTTTTCGCCAGCCCGAAACCTTCCGCTGAGAATCGCTTCGGCGACCAGCTGTTGGATTTGGTTTTGCAGGGTGCCTTCCGCATCGGGCGGCAAAAAGAAAGTCTCTTCAGAAATCGCCATTTTGGACCTAAACCTATATGACTTTTGGATCTATTGATGCCGAGTTTTCTGTAGGGGCGCAAGGTCTAGAAGTGGTGGCATGTTTGGAAATATTTGGTTGGGTATAAAAAAGGCAGGGACAGGCCCTGCCTTTTTAGTCAGGCTTTGGGAGGATTAGCCAAAGACTCGGCTTAAGGCCTGATCTATTGCATCGGTGATGAGGTCGATATCTTCGGCTGTACAAATCAGCGCCGGTGACAGGCACAGAGTGTTGTTGAACCCTGGCAAGGAGCGGTTTGTCGCGCCGATGATGACGCCCTGCGCCATGCAGTCTTTGACCACCGCCTGCACTTTTGCTTCCGGTGCCGGTTCGCGGGTTTCGCGGTTCGTCACCAGCTCTGCGCCGCAGAACAAGCCTTTACCACGGACATCGCCAATGATGCTGTGTTTCTCAGCCAAGGCTTCGAGGTTAGCAATCAATTGCGCTCCGCGGGCTGTGCAATTTTCAAGAAGGTTTTCATCCTCAATGATGCGCATGTTTTCCAGCGCTGCTGCCGGGCCTGCGGTGCAACCGCCGAAGGTGGAGATATCGCGGAAATATCCCATGTGATCGCTGGCATCTTTGAATTGCTCGAACACCTCTTCCGTGGTGACGGTCAATGAGATGGCCGCATAGCCTGAAGCAACGCCCTTGGCCATTGTGACGATATCTGGCTTGATGTCGTAATGTTGATATCCAAACCAGGTGCCTGTGCGCCCAAGGCCGCAAACAACTTCGTCGATCATCAACAAGACATCATATTTTTTGCAGATTTCTTGCACCCGTGGCCAGTAGCCTTCGGGGGGCACAATAACGCCGCCACCTGCTGTGATTGGCTCAAGGATCAAACCGCCAACGGTGTCGGGACCTTCGCGCAGGATGACATCTTCAATCGCATTTGCTGCGCGTAGACCGTAGCTTTCGCCTTGTCCGAGGTTGTCTTGCGCCGCTTCGCGATATTCAAGGCAATGAGGCACAGAAATGAAACCCTCAGGAAAGGGGCCATATTGGGCGCTGCGCTCATGCTGGCCACCGGCCGCCAAAGTCGCAATGGTGGTGCCGTGATAGTCGCGTTCGCGGTACAGAATTTTATTTTTCTTGCCACCATATTTCTTATGCGCGATTTGCCGGATCATCTTGAAGCCTTTTTCATTGGCCTCCGATCCTGAGTTTGAGAAATAGGCCCGGCTCATGCCTGGCATTTTTTCGATCAAGCGTTTGGCAAAATTGGCCGCAGGAATCGAGCCAGCGGAGCCGGCAAAATAGTTCATCTTGACCAATTGATCGCGCACGGCATCAGCGATGCTCTCGCGGCCGTAGCCGACGTTGACGGTCCAAACCCCGCCGGAGACCGCATCCAGATGCTCCTTGCCGGCTTGATTCCAAACCCGCATGCCCTTGCCCTCGACAATGATATTGGGGTCAGCGGTTTCGAACATTTTATGTTGGATCAAGTGATGCCAAACATGGGCTTTGTCGTTGGCGACAACGTCACTCAAATCATTTTGCAGATTGCCGTCCATAGGCCACGCTCCTTTTTAGATCTTATGGGATAGTCGGAATTCTATAGTCCTGAGTTGACCGCTATCAGCGCAGAAAAGCCAGAGTAGAAATAGGTCCAGATATATATCCTCTGTATGTCCAAAAAGCATTTCCTCTTGCTGCACGCGACGACTGTTTGCAGTGTTGCCCGGATGATGTCGTTGTGTTGGCGTGAAGATCGGCCGCGGCTCGTTGTGAAACTGGGAGAGATCAAATCAAAAGCTGCGCAAGTTTGAGCGAATATTTCTCTGAATATTTTGAGTGATATCGCACAATTATTCAGAAAAAATTCAAGAATTTGCTTTGCGCGACTCTTATTTTATGGTTCGGTATACTCCTAAAGTCTGCCGTTTTTGACCGTGCAAGCCGGTCTCATCCTGGCGAGAATAGACGACGTAAACAAGCTGGGCATTAAGCGCCAGCGCAACTGGGAGAAAATGATATGAAATTGAAAACTGCATTGAAGGGTGCTGTTGCTGGGGTAACTTTGGTGTCAGGCTCCGCTGCATTTGCGGGCGGGCATGGCGAGTTGAACGTTGCATATTTCCTTGAGTGGCCCATGCCATTCCAAGCTGCGAAAGTTTCTGGCGCCTATGACGCCGCTTTGGGCATGAAGGTAAACTGGGTTTCTTTCGACACAGGCACAGCAATGTCTGCGGCCATGGCCTCCGGTGATATTGATATTTCCGTGTCTCAAGGTGTGCCTCCTTTCGTAGTTGCAACATCTGCGGGTCAGGATCTGCAAATCGTTGATGTGGCTGTGTCCTATGCGGACAATGACAACTGTGTGGTCGCATCTGGCTTGGAAATTGACAAAAGCTCCGCCGGCGAATTGGCTGGCAAGAAAGTTGCCGTGCCGTTGGGCACTGCGGCACATTACGGCTTCCTGAAGCAAATGGAGCATTTCGGCGTATCCCTTGATAGCCTGACTGTTGTGGACATGGCCCCTGCTGAAGGCCAAGCGGCCTTGGCACAAGGCGCTGTAGACATGGCTTGCGGCTGGGGCGGTGCGCTGCGCCGTATGAAAGAATCTGGCAACGTATTGCTGACCGGTGCAGAAAAAACTGAACTGGGTATTTTGGTCTTTGATGTGACCACAGCACCTTCTGGTTTTGTCGCTGAAAATGCCGATGTTGTGGCAAAATTCTTGGCTGTGACCGCCGATGCCAATGCGGCATGGAATGCCTCTCAGCCTGAATTCATGGCCAATATGATCGCACAAGATGCGGGTATGAGCGTTGAAGATGCAAAAGGCTCCATGAGCACCTTTGTTTTCCCAGACATCGACACGCAATTGTCCAAGTCTTGGCTCAGCGGCAACGCGCAGACCTTCATGAAAGGTGTGGCGGATGTCTTCGTGAACGCAGGTTCAATCGACAGCGCCAAAGACAGCTATGTTGACAATGTAAACACAGGTCCTCTGGCAGCTGCCAAAGGCATGTAAGTTTTAAATGAGGTAGGCGGTTTCAGATCGCCTACCTCCCTTTTTACTGTGTGATTAGTCCGCGGGAATCCTCCGTTAACATGAGAGAAGGCCAAGCATTTTGGCCAGATGGGAGCTTCAGGTGTCAGGCCTGCTTATTGACAATATTTCTATGCGCTTCGATTTGCCCAATGGGGGATCCGTACAAGCGCTCAAAAACGTAACCTTGGACATAAAATCTGGAGAATTGCTAAGTGTTCTTGGCCCATCAGGCTGTGGCAAAACCACATTGCTGAATATCGTGGCCGGATTCTTGGCGCCCACCGAAGGGCAGGTCGTTGTCAATGACCATGCGGTCGAGGGACCGGGTCCAGAACGGGGTATGGTATTTCAGCAAGGCGCTTTGTTTGAATGGATGACGGTGCGGGAGAATGTTTCTTTCGGCCCAGACATGAAAAAGATGCCCCGCCAAGACAGCATGAAAATCGTAGATCGTCTGCTGGAAGTCGTGGGTTTGCAAGATTTCAAAGATAAGGCGGTTTATGAGCTGTCGGGCGGTATGCAGCAGCGTGTGGCTTTGGCCCGGTGTTTGGCCAATGAACCGGATGTGATCTTGATGGATGAGCCTTTGGGGGCTCTGGACGCTTTGACCCGCGAAAAGATGCAATCTTTGGTTTTGGATTTGTGGAAAGAGACCGGCAAGACGATTATTTTGATCACCCATTCGGTGGAAGAAGCACTGCTCTTGGGTGAGCGCCTTTTGGTTATGGCGCCGCGTCCGGGACGTATCCACAAAGAATATCGCCTGCCCTTTGCGGAAATGGGTGTTGGCGCGGATTTGCGCGCGGTTAAGAAACATCCCGATTACGCCAAAACCCGTGAGGAGATTTTGGCGATGATTTGGGAAATGGAAGAAGAAATAATGGGCCGCACGGAGGAAAGCGCATGACCGGTTTGATCCTTCTTGCCGTATATATCGCGATTTTTGCGGTTAGTATGGTGATTGTAGCTTGGGCCACAAAACGATTTTTTACCCGCGCTGATTTTACCTCACTCAAGACGGTGACCTTTGGCGATGAAAGCGCTGTAAAGGCGAACCGGGCCGCGTCAGTGATTTCGGTTCTGGCGATTTTCGCCCTTTGGGTGGCTTTTACCAATTCATCCTTGCCTTTGTTCAAGGCCAAAGGTCCGTTCGAAGGTATGGTGGAATTCACCTATACCTCTACCTTGCCCGATGGACGCAGCGATGACGCAACCGTTTCCATTTTGGTCTACCCTGAAGATGTTCAGTTGACAGAAGATGCCAATGGAGCGCCAGGGAAAATTCCGAACAAACTTGACGTTGATCTCGGCGAAGGGTTCGCAAAGAACGATACATTGGTCATCCCGCGTTATGGATCAAAGCTGATCTCTGTGTTCAAAAATGATGAGTTCAAAAAATCCGATGGGGCCATCGTGACCCATCTCAATGGGCAAGCCCTCACACCTGGTGAGCAGATTATCTTGTCCGAGGGACGCTTGGCGCTCACTGAAAAAGGCACACCCTTCTTCGAACCCTCCACCGGGTTTCGCATGGCGCGGCTCTATCTGCCTGCTCCGGAAGTGACGACGAACCGCTTTTTACAGCTGAATCGTGAAGGGTATCGCAATTTCACCCTGCTTGAGCATACTTGGGCCTCTTTGCAGCGTGTGTTGCTTGGTTTTATCTTTGGCGCGCTTGTGGGTATTCCCCTCGGTTACGCCATGGGGCTGACCAATTGGGCGCGGGGTTGGTTTGATCCGATTGTCGAATTTATGCGCCCTGTGCCGCCCTTGGCCTTGATCCCCTTGATGATTATTTGGTTCGGCATTGGTGAGACGTCCAAAGTGATCTTGCTCTTTCTTGCAGCGCTCTGGATCATGGCTATCGCGGCGCGCTCTGGCGTGTCCGGTGTGGCCATTGCCAAAGTGCATGCGGCCTATTCCTTGGGTGCCAAAAAATCGCAAATTTTGCGTAAGGTGATCATTCCAAACTCCCTGCCTGAGATCTTTACCGGCGCACGGGTGGCCATGGGCGTGTGTTGGGGCACGGTTGTGGCGGCTGAATTGGTGGCGGCGGAAAAAGGTCTTGGCATGATGATCATGGTCGCGGCTAAGTTTCAGCTGACAGATATCGTGATTGTGGGGATTATCCTCATTGGTGTGATCGGTTTTGCCATCGACATTGGAATCCGCAAGCTTGAAGGCTGGCTGGTGCCTTGGAAAGGTAAAGTTTAAGACCTTATCAAACGGGCCCTATGGGCCCGTTTTTTTGTGCGGCTCTAAGATGTAACCCGGCTGTTGTCTGGGTCGTAAACTGGCCCGTTCAGAAGTCTGGCCGCATAGGGCTTGCCGATGATATCAACAGTGATGCCCTCGACGATATCGGGCTGCATAAAGGCATAGGCGATATTCTTGCCCGTGCGGTACCCCCAGTCGGCAGAGGTGACCGAGCCTATCAGCCGCCCGCCGGCATAAAGGCTATCGCTGGGTTGTGGGCTTGCGTGAGTGGCGTCAATCTCAAGCATCCGCAGTCGGCGGCGTTTCTTGTCGCCGCGGGCCATGAGCGCTGCTTTTCCGAGGAAGTCTTTGTCGCGGCAGACAAACCGGTCGAGTCCAGTCTCATAGGGGTCAAACTCGGTGATCAGATCTGATTTCCAGTGGAGATAGCCTTTCTCCATGCGCATACTGTCCACGGCGCGCGCGCCGAAATGTCCGATATCATGGGCGGCGCCGGCCCGCATCAGCGCCGAGTAAGCGGCGAAGAGCGCGGAATTGGGAAGGTGGATTTCATAGGCCAATTCACCTGAAAAGCTCACCGACATGACGATTGCCGGCGCATGTCCAATGCGGGCCTCGCGGACCGAAAGCCAAGGAAAGCCTGTGGCTGACCAATCGCCTCTGGCGCAAGCGCTGAGCACGGCGCGGGACTTTGGCCCGGCCAAGACTAAGATCGTGTGGTCATTGGTCAAACTGCGCAGCGTGACGGAGCCATCTTTCGGAAGATGCTTGCTCAACCAATCCATATCATGGAATTCTGCGGCTGCGGCCGATCCATACCAAATGCGGCCATCTGGGAGATTGGCGATTGTGGCTTCTGCTTTCACATTGCCATAATCATTGAGAAGATACCCAAGCCCCACTTTTCCAATTTTGCGCGGCACGCGAGAGCAGATCATATAGTCCAGCCAATCGCGCGCACCTGGGCCGGTGATCTCAATCCGATTGAACCCGTTCACTTCCGCAAGCGCCACATGATTTTGCACCCGTGCCACCTCGGCTGCGACCAGCTCATGCACCTTTGTGTAGCTATAGCCATAGTCTTCCACAAAATCGGGGGTGGGTTTGAAATAGTCCGACCGCTCCCAGCCATTGACCACAGTGAAATGTGCGCCGGCCTGCTCCAAGATCGGGGTCAGAGGTGTGGTTTTGGCTGGGCGCCCCGCCGGGCGGTGCTCGTGGGGCAGATGAAAGCGAAACTCGTTTTGATAATCTTGGATGGCGTAAAGAGACGTCAACTCTTGCGTGGCATGGCCGGTGAAACGCCTTGGATCTAGTGCCCATGTGTCATAACAGGCCTCCCCATGGACAATTTGCTGTGCCAGTAGCCAGCCGTGACCACCGCCCTCACCAAGCCCGGCCCTGAGACCTATGATGCAAAAGGCGTTGCGCTTGCCGGGAATCGGCCCAACCAAAGGGGTGCCGTCGATGGTATAGGTGATGGGGCCATTGACCACCTGTTTGATGCCAACTTCCGCAAGGGCTGGCATACGGGCGATTGCCCCTTCCAACACATCCATAACCCGGTCCAAGTCATCCGGGCACAGATCATTGCTGAATTTGGGATCAATCCCATCCATGCCCCAGGTCTTGCACTCTTGCTCATAAAACCCGACCAAGAGACCATTTTTTTCCTGCCGCGAATAATAGTCTGAAATCGGGCAGCGCAGCAGTGGGATCCGATGCCCGGCCTCCATAACGCCCGGCATATCTTCGGTGATGAAATACTGATGCTCCATGCTTGCGACTGGATGCTCTACTCCCATCATAGCGCCAACCTCATTGACCCGGTACCCGCAGGCGTTGACGACAATCTCTGCGCGAATATCGCCCTTGTCCGTGTGCACCGTCCAGCTGTCATCGGCATGTTGCGTCAGGTCCGTGACAGAGGTGAAACGGTAGACCTCAGCCCCGGCGGCGCGGGCCCGGCGTGCCAAGGCTTGGCAGAGCTGGGCCGGATCGATATGCCCATCACTTGGATCCCAGAGGCCGCCCATTAGGTTTTCGGTCGAAATTAACGGATGCCGCCGCGCGCATTCCTGTGCATCCAGCACTTCGAACTCAACCCCCATGCCCTTGGCCAGGCTGGTGAAATGCGCGTATCCGTCCATATGAGCTTGCGTATTGGCCAGACGGATGCCGCCATCTCCAAAGTTATATCCGACCGGGTATTCAGGATCTGCGGCCAGTTCTTTGTAGAGTTTGATTGAATGGCTTTTGAGACCAATCATCACCTGCGACATGCCGAAATTGGTGACCTGCGCCGCAGAATGCCAGGTGGTGCCGGAGGTTAATTCATCGCGCTCCACCAGAACCACATCGCTCCACCCCTCCTGGGTCAAATGGTAAAGGGTTGAGCAACCGGCGATTCCGCCGCCGATAACCACAACGCGTGCTTGAGATTTCATTGCCTGCCTCCTTATCCGCACCTTATTCCTGGCACATTGGAAGGGGTTTTGAAAATATTTTTCCACCATTTGATAGTCTGCCAGCGCGGTTATTTTCCTTGACCGAAGCCTGCGCGCGCGAGACGGTGCCTGCAAAAGTAATCGAAGGGAGTGTTATGGCGCGCGCAACAGGTGGCAGAGCGGGGCGACATCTGCGGCGCAGTAAAGCCTTGCCGATAAATCCCGCGCCCCCCGGCGGGTTTGGCGGGCAATATAAACCTTTGAGTATGTCTGATATGGAGCAGATCTACGATGTCGCCCTGCGCTTGCTCGAAGAGCTTGGGGTTGGCGAGGTGCCGGACCGCTTGCGGGATCTCTTTGTGCAGCAGGGGGCTCGATTCGAAGCTGGGCGGATTTATATACCGCGTCGCTTGATTGCGCAGGCCGTTGCCGCTGCTCCAAAAACCATCACTTTGCACGGCCGGGATCCCGCGCGCAGCATCGAAGTGGGTGGGGATCGGGTGCATTTTGGCACCGGAGGCGCGGCGGTGCAGACTTTGGATTTGGACAGTGGCGATTATCGTGCATCAACGCTGCAGGACCTCTATGATTTTGCCCGGCTTCAGGACCAATTGACCAATGTCAGCTGGTTTACCCGTTGCTGCGTTGCCACCGATTTGGTTGGAGAGGAGGCTTTGGATATCAATACAGCCTATGCCTTGCTCGCAGGCACCAGCAAACCTGTGGCCACCTCTTTCACCTTAGCGGACCATGTGGCGCCCATCGTTAAGATGATGGATATGGCGGAGGGTCGCGAGGGGGCGTTTTCGGAGCGGCCGTGGCTGGCGGCCCATATCAGCCCGATGATTTCACCGCTGCGATTTGGCGCGGATGCGGTCGAGGTGTGTTTTGAATGCGTGGCGCATAATATCACGGTCAGCTGCATCACCGCGGCACAATCAGGGGCAACAGCGCCGGCCACCCCCGCGGCATTTTTGGCGCAATCTTTGGCGGAAACATTGGCGGCTTTGGCCATGGTGCATGTGATGAAGCCTGGCCATCCGATGATTTTTTCCAACTGGCCATTCGTGATTGATCTGCGCAGTGGAGCGTTCTCGGGCGGAGGTGGTGAGATTGCTCTCATGAATGCCGCATCGGCACAGCTTTCAAATTGGTTGGGCCTGGTCAGCGGTGTCGCCAGCTCGATGACTGATTCCAAGGCGATTGATGCTCAATATGGCTCGGAGAAAGGGGTGACCGCCCTCGCTGCAGCCTTATCGGGTGCCAATATGATCTACGAAAGCGCCGGCATGACCGCGGCTTTGCTCGGAGTTTCTTTCGAAGGGTTTGTTCTCGACAATGATATGCTTGGCAATATTTATCGCATGCTGCGCGGGGTTGAGGTGACCGATGAGAACCTCGGCTTTGATGTGATTGTGGACGTGGTCCAAGGGGAGGGGCATTTCCTAGGTCATCCCCAAACGATGGCGGCGATGGAGCGGGATTATTTCTATCCTGAGACCGCCGATCGAGAGGCGCCGATTACGTGGCGCGAACGGGGCAGCATGGATGCGCAGACCCGGGCCAAAGCCACGGCGCGCACTTTGTTGCAGCGGCATCCGACCTATTTGTCGGCCCAAGCCGATGCCCGTATTCGCGCGGCCTTCGACATCCAACTGCCACCGCAGCGATAGTTTTATTCGATTGCGGCCCCGCTGAGCATGGCGTTGATCCAGCCTTTGGTCTCGGGGGTTTTGGCGAGCCGAAGAAAGGCGGCGCGCTCGCGGTCGAACATATCTTGTTCTGTGACCTCCAGCGGCGCATCGGAGCTGGTGTTGACCACGATGGTCGCGATTTCCATGGCCGTGGTTTTATTGTGCGGTTTGAACCAGCCCTTTGCCAGGCCATCGGCCATGAAGGCGTCCATTTTTGCAAAGATGGCTTGCCCTGGCAGGGTCATTTTTGGTGACTCTGGCGGTGTGTAGCCCGGGGCCATGTTGCGGATCATCGCGCTGGCGCGGGTGATGAGCTTGTCACGGTTCATCACTGTTTCGTCATGGCCGGGCCGGAAATACCGAAGTTTTGTAGCCTGTTCTGGGCTTTCGCCGGTTTTTCCATAACCGATTTGCATCCAGGTTTCCCAAGCGGCGGTATCTGCATCGCCCGTTGCCTCAAACCAGCGTTGGTAGGTGGTTTTAACCCCGCCGCCGCCGGGCACAACCCCAACGCCACTTTCCACCAATCCCAGCACGGAATTGGCATGGGTGAGCAGTCGGTCGCAATGTAAAAGCACTTCGAAGCCTCCGCCAAGCGAGAGACCCGAGGGCGCGCCCACAACTGGCACGGGGCAATATTTCAGCGCCGCAACGGCCTGCTGGAAGTCATTGAGAAAGGCGTCCATTTCCCCCCAGGCTTCGCGGGCAATGAAATCGGCAAAGCGGTTCAAATCGACCCCTGCGCTGAAGTGCTGCGCGTCGTTATGGATCAAAATGCCTGTGCCGTGATCCTCGGCAGCTTGGCGCACGATGGCCATGCTCTCACCTGTGAGTGCATTGGCTTTGGAATGAAATTCCACCAAGCGCAGATCGCCGGGCAGGCTCCAAAGGCTGGCTGCGCGGTTGCTGGCAATGGGGGTTAGAGTGCGGCGCGTGAGGCTAAAGCGCTCTGTGCCGTCGGGCAGCTGCACGGGTTTGAGCTGTGATGCAGTTTGATCAAAATTGCGGACCATCAAAGTGCCCTCTTGCACCTGATAGAACGGGCCATGTTCTGCGGATGTTTGCAGGGCTTGGGGAATGGTGCAGCCGGCGTCTTGGGCCAATTTTATGACCACGTCAGCGCCCAAAGCATCGATCATTTCAAATGGGCCGCGGATCCAGTTGAATCCCATCTTCATCGCGTCATCAATGTCTTGCGGCGTGCCGGTGACATCCGGGATCAAAGCGGCCGCATAGGCCAGCACGCGGCCGAGGAAATTGCGACAATATTGGTGATGCGGCTCTGCGCCTTCGATCATCATGGGCAGGGTTTCGAGCCCATCTTGCTGCGCATTGGCGGCTTTTTGTGCCAAGGCCGGCAGTTCGGTGATGCGTGGGCGCAGCGTGCCGCTGGTCAAATCAAGGGCTTGATCCTCGCGATAAAACCCGCCCTTGCCTGATTTCAGGCCGGTGAAACCTTCTGAGATCATCCTATCGATCAGGGCGTTTGCCGGGTTGTTGGAGCGTCCAACCGCGTGAAATACGTCATTTTCTGGCAGAATATCGCCCAAAGTGTCCACCACATCGGACATGAGGTCCACGCCGATCATATCGTAAAGACCAAACACCCCCGTTTTTGGAATGCCCATGGGACGGCCCATCAGAGCATCGGCATGTTCGATGCAGAGCCCCTGTTTAAAGGCCTCGTCCATACCCACTTGCAGCGCAAAGACCCCAACGCGGTTGCCCAAAAATCCTGGCGTGTCATTGCAAGGAACCACGCCCTTGCCGAGAATTTCGTCATTGTAGCGCGACAGGCGCTCCATCACATCGGCGCGGGTGTCTGCGCCGCGGACAAGCTCCAAAAGGCGCATGTAGCGCACCGGATTAAAGTAATGGGTGATGGCAAACCTTTGCCGGAAGGCCAAAGGCATTTCCGCCACCAATAGTTTGATTGGAATGGTGGAGGTGTTGGAGGTGACGATACAGTCGTCGCTGATCACCGCATCCAAACGTTTGTACAGATCGCGTTTGATGTCGAGCCGTTCGACCACCGCTTCAACGATCCAATCGCATTCGGCGAGCTTGTCAAAATCGGCCTCGATGGTGCCAGTTTCAATCAGATCAACATTGCCACGCTGGTGCAAAGGTGCGGGCTCAGACTTTTGCAGCCGTTCCAAAGCGTAATCGGTGGCTTTGGTTGTGAGGTCCAAGAGGAGAACCTTGTGGCCTGCATTGGCGATTTGGCCGGCGATGCCAGAGCCCATGGTGCCAGCGCCGATCACTGCGATGCGTTTGAATGTCATGCTCGATGTGCCTGTTAGAAAAATGCCCGGAGGGCTTTGTTGACGTCAAAAGGGTGTTCGGTGATCGACATATGGCCCGATTGGGCAATTTCGACCAGCTCACCCCCTAGCGCAGCCTGCAGGGCCAATCCAGTTTTACGGGGCGTCATTCGGTCCTGGCCGCAGACCACGGTTAAGGTGGGGCAGGTGACAGAGTGCGCGGCGGTGGGGCCATTGGTATAGGCGTTACAAGCCACCAAATCTTTGTGAAGTGTTCCGGGCGCATTGCCAGCCATAAGGCGGCTGCCGTAAAGCATATGTGAGGTGCCGGGCATTGTGTGGTCATGAATATGCCCTGCTGTGCCATGGCCCCAGTCCATCATCGCGGCAATGGCCGCGCTTTCGTTTGTTGCGGCCAGATTGATCAGAGCGTCATTGACCGGGATCGCCAGCGCCGTGCTGATAAAGGCCGCCTTGGCGACGAGATCAGGGTAGCGGCTTGCCAATTCCAATTCGATCAAACCGCCCATGGAGTGACCGACCAAAATGGCTTTGGGGATGCCGAGCGCTTGCATGAATTGTGCATACCAATCGGCCATGGCCTCCACTGTTGTGAGCGCCTCACCCTTCGACAGCCCATGTCCGGGCATGTCGGGCGTGATGCACTGAAAGCCACGATTGGCAAAAAAGCGATGTTGCAACATGAAGCCAAGATGCGATTGGCCGGAGCCGTGCACGAAGAGCACAACCGGTCCTGATGATGGATCAAAATCGCGCCCGCCGGTTGAGGCAAAAATTTCGACATTATTCAGCGTCAGTTTCATGCGCCTGTTCCTTTTGCCTTGGCAGCGGTTAATTTTCCAGCCGTGCGCAGCGCTTGTTTGAAGTCATCGATAATGTCTTTTTGATCTTCCAAGCCCACTGAAATTCGGATCAAATCATCGGTCAGCCCAGCTGAGGCCATGGCCTCAGAGGTCAGATGTGAATGCGTGGTGGAGCCGGGGTGGATCACCAGCGTTTTGGCGTCGCCCACATTGGCCAAATGGCTGGCCAGCTGCACAGATTCTATGAAGGCACGACCCGCGTCACGGCCGCCTTTGATGCCGCAGGCAATGATTGAGCCTTGGCCTTTGGGCATGAGACGCATGGCGGTGTCATGATCTGGATGATCAGGCAAGCTGGGGTGTTTGACCCAGGCGATTTGCTCATGACCTACCAAAAACTCTAACATGGCTGCGGTGTTGGACATATGTTTTTCCATCCGCAGACCAAGCGTTTCGAGGCCTTGTAAGATGTAGAACGCATTTTGCGGTGACATGCAGGGGCCGACATTCATCATGCCTTCCGTGCGGATGCGCACTGACAGGGCCGCCGGGCCAAACTCTTCCCAAAGAATCGCGCCCTGATAGCCGAAATGCGGGGTGGTGAGCATGGGGAATTTATCATTTTGTCCCCAATCGAAATTGCCCCCGTCAATCACGGCACCACCCAAAGCAATGCCATGGCCACCCATCCATTTGGTGAGTGAATGGATCACCACATTTGCGCCCAATTCGATCGGTTTGACCATCCAAGGGGTGTTGAACGTGGCGTCGATGACTAAGGGAATCCCCGCGGCTTGGGTGATTTTGGCCACAGCCGGCACGTCCATGATATCCATCCCGGGATTGCCGATCACTTCGCCAAAGACCATTTTCGTATTGGGGCGAATGGCCTCAGCAATGGCTGTGGGGTCATTCGGTGGCACGAAGCTGGTCTCGATCCCGTAGCGTTTCAGCGTATGCTCAAACAGGTTGATATTCGCACCATACATTTGCGAGGAGCTGACGATGTGATCGCCGGCTGAGCAAAGTGCCAGAACGGTCACAAACAACGCTGACATGCCGGAGGCTGTTGCAATGGCTGCAACCCCGCCATCCAAAGCGGCCAGGCGTTGCTCGAGCACGGCGACGGTGGGATTGGTCAAGCGGGAGTAGATATGCCCGCCAACTTCCATATTGAACAGGGCAGCGGCATGTTCTGTGCTGTCAAAAACATAGCTGGTGGTTTGGTGAATAGGCACGGCCCGGCTGCCAAAGCGCGCATCGGGGCTTTGGCCGGCGTGAAGCGATAGAGTGTCGAACTTATAGTCAGCCATGAGTGTGCTCCTGGGCAAGATTTTCAGCGTCGTTGCTATCGCGCAATGGATCATAGCTCAAGCGTCTGCGCCATGGAATTTCATGCGTTACCATTATATATGATTGAAATTACGAGAATATTGGGAGATGTGACGTAGGGTGAGATTGGGCCTGCACAGGGGGCAGACTGCGCCTTGCACGATTTTGTCTTGCGCTACGGGCGGGAGATGGGTTTTAATACTTCCGTTATGATATTGATATTTCATGTATTATTTTTCGATTTGTTCTTGGTGGCGCTGGCTTTCTTGCTTTATATGCTCCACTGCAGTCGCGTTGAGCGCCGGAAAATGCGCCGCCTTATTGACCGGTTGCGCCTGTCTAACTCCAAGCTCTCTCGCTATGTTGATCTTGATGATCTGACTGCGGCGCAATCGCGCCGGTACTTGGTGGATCGGATCGACCGCCACAAGCGCCGCGAAACCCACGCGCTGCTTTATGTGGATTTGGATGAGTTCAAGACCGTGAATGACACCTATGGCCATGATGTCGGGGATGCGTTGTTGATTAAGGTGACTGATGCCATGGTGGCGGCTTGTCGTCCTGGAGATTTTGTTGCGCGACTTGGTGGGGATGAGTTTTGCGTCTTTCTTAAAGGCTGTGACTTGGAACGCGCTGGGCAGGTGGCGCGCCGCTTTTTGCAAGCGGTGGTGGAGGCCGATGTGGAGGTCGCGGGGCGCCGGGTGATCCGCACCGCGAGCATTGGCGTGTGCGAATTGCGGCCAGATCAGAGCATGGAAGATGCATTGAATGTTGCCGACGCGGCGCTCTATGAGGCGAAATCGAAGGGTAAAAATCAAATTCTAGCGGCGGATCAAGATGTTGTGCTCCGCATGCGGCAAAAACAGTCACGCCCTTCTGCTGAGGAGGTCGGAGCGGCTTTGGAAAATGGGGAAATCACCTATTTTGTTCAGCCAATTTTTGATTTGGAACAGGATCGAATTGAAGGGGTTGAGGCTTTGATCCGATGGGTCAAGCCGGATGGTGAGATCTTATTGCCAGGCCAATTTTTGGATCTGATGGCGGACAGTTATAAACGCGGCGTCCGGCCACCACTTGAGGAGGCCAATGCGGCTGCAATTGGATTTTCCAAATTGGACCCGCCGATCTACTGCGGATGGAATATTTCGAGCAAGTTTCTGAACAATACTGTACTGCCGGGCGCAGACGCGGAATGGCTCAAAGCCTTGCTCAACGGCCTGCCGCCAGAAATGACAGTTTTTGAGATTGTTGAGAGCACCGTGATTGAAAATCCCGAGGCCACCAAAACGCTCATCAATAGGCTGAGATCCAAGGGTGTGCGGATTGCCTTAGATGATTTCGGCATTGGGATGTCCAACCTGGAGCGATTGCTGGAATATCCGATTGATATTGTGAAAATTGACCGAAGCTTTGTGCAAAGTCTGACACGAGGGAGCCGTGAGGGGATTATGCGCGGACTGGTTGAGATGTCCAAAACTATGGGCTTTGAAATTATCGCAGAGGGAATCGAGACTCAGAATCAATTGGACCTCGTGCGCGTTGCGGGAATCACCCATGCGCAGGGGTATTTTCTTGGAAAACCAGGGACAGCTGACTATTGGCTCGAAGAAATATTGCGCCGGCGGTCTCAAAAAACGACATCTGAGTGAAAATATCGATGTGGATATATTCGAGGGTCGGAACTGGCCCTAAATATGTCATTGCCTATGTCCTAATAGAAGGGCAGAAATAAACCCACAGAGATGCTGCGAGAGAAAACCGTGGCATATTCAATCCCTTTAAGGAGCTGCCCCATGAAAATGACCACTGAAGAAGCCTTTGTAAAAACGCTCCAGATGCACGGTATCCGCCACGCTTTCGGGATCATTGGTTCTGCCATGATGCCTATTTCTGATATCTTTCCAAAAGCTGGAATCATGTTTTGGGACTGCGCCCATGAAGGGTCCGCTGGAATGATGGCGGATGGCTACACCCGCGCCACCGGCGAAATGTCCATGATGATCGCGCAAAACGGTCCTGGTATTACCAATTTCGTTACTGCGGTCAAAACCGCCTATTGGAACCATACCCCCCTGCTGTTGGTCACACCACAAGCGGCCAATAAAACCATCGGTCAGGGTGGCTTCCAAGAAGTTGAACAAATGAAATTGTTCGAAGATATGGTTGCCTACCAAGAAGAAGTTCGCGACCCGAGCCGGGTGGCAGAAGTTCTGAACCGTGTCATTATGCAGGCGCATCGGGCCTCCGCCCCGGCACAGATCAACATTCCGCGCGATATGTGGACCCAGGTTGTTGATATTGAGTTGCCAAAAATCGTTGCATTCGAGCGCCCACAAGGTGGGGAGAGTGCGGTTGCGGAAGCGGCTGAGTTGATCTCGAATGCGAAATTCCCGGTCATCTTGAATGGCGCCGGCGTTGTTCTGGCCGATGCGTTTGACGATGTTGCCGCTTTGGCAGAGCGTTTGGATGCACCGGTCTGTGTGGGCTACCAGCACAATGATGCATTCCCTGGCTCGCATCCTTTGTTTGCCGGTCCTTTGGGTTATAATGGCTCAAAAGCGGGCATGGAGCTGATCTCACGGGCTGACGTCGTGGTCGCGCTCGGCACACGGCTTAACCCGTTCTCAACACTGCCGGGCTACGGGATTGATTACTGGCCGGTGAATGCGAAAATCATTCAGGTGGATATCAACCCAGATCGGATCGGTTTGACCAAACCTGTAAGCGTGGGCATCGTTGGGGATGCGAAAAAAGTGGCGCAAGGCTTGCTGGCGCGCCTGTCTGATACGGCCGGCGATGCGGGTCGTGAAGAGCGCAAGAACTTGATCGCGACAACCAAATCAGCTTGGGCGCAAGAGTTGACTTCAATGGATCACGAAGATGATGATCCAGGCACCACTTGGAACCAGCGTGCACGTGCGGACAAGCCAGATTGGATGTCTCCGCGTATGGCTTGGCGTGCTATCCAATCGGCTCTGCCAAAAGAGGCAATTATCTCCTCAGACATTGGCAACAACTGCGCCATCGGCAACGCCTACCCCTCCTTTGATGAAGGCCGAAAGTATCTGGCTCCGGGTCTCTTTGGTCCCTGTGGCTACGGTCTGCCGTCAATCGTTGGCGCGAAAATTGGCCAACCTCACGTTCCTGTGGTTGGTTTTGCAGGTGACGGCGCCTTCGGGATTGCGGTTAATGAGCTGACGGCCATTGGTCGGGACGAATGGCCTGCTGTGACACAGATCGTGTTCCGCAACTACCAATGGGGTGCAGAAAAGCGCAACTCAACCCTCTGGTTCGACGATAACTTCGTTGGCACTGAGTTGGACACCAAAGTCTCCTATGCCGGCATCGCGCAGGCCTGTGGTTTGATTGGTGTGCAAGTGAAAACCATGGAAGAGTTGACCGATGTGTTAAACCAAGCCATCAAAGATCAAATGGAAAACAATAAAACCACTTTGATCGAGGTCTTGTTGAACCAAGAATTGGGTGAGCCTTTCCGCCGGGACGCAATGAAAAAACCTGTTCAAGTTGCAGGCGTGTCTTCGACAGATATGGCGGCTGAATAAGGAGCTTCGGTGTGGCGGCATTTCGCGATATTCTTGCCGCCACCTCTGGCGCAACACCAACCATTGTATTGAGCGAGGGCGCCGACCCTCGCGTTGCAGAAGCCGCGGTTGCGGCTTCTGTTGCTAATTTGGCAAAAATTATTTGCATCGGCGACCCGGCCTTGGTGCAACCGGCGCTTGCTGCGGCGGGCTCAGTGGGCGATATCGCAATCGAAGACCCCGCCACAAGCCCGCGATTGCCCGGCTATATTGCAGATTATGTGCGCAAGCGTGCGGCAAAGGGCATGACGCCCGAAAAAGCCCAGCTTGAATTGTCCCAAGCCAATTTTTTTGCAGCCGCCATGGTCGCGGCCGGGGATGCCGATGGTACGATTGGTGGCGCAGTCTATTCCACACCCGATATCATCCGCGCAGCACTCAAAGTGATTGGCACGGCGGAGGGTACAAAGCTTTTATCGTCTTTTTTCTTTATGCTTTTCGAAGATCGCCCGGATCTGCCCAGCCCGGTGAACGTCTTCACCGATTGCGGTCTGGTGATTGACCCCAGCGCTGAAGAATTGGCTGATATTGCGATTTCCTCTGCGGAGTCGATGCGCTGTCTCACCGGGCTGGAGCCCAAAATCGCTATGCTGTCTTTCTCCACGCGCGGCAGTGCCAAACATGCCAATGTCACCAAAGTGAGCCAGGCCACCGCCATGGTGCAGGCGGCGCGACCGGATCTTGTGGTTGATGGTGAGTTGCAATTCGATGCGGCCATGGTGCCATCAGTCGGTGCCGCGAAAGCACCCGGTTCACCCGTCGCCGGGCAGGCAAATATCTTTGTCTTTCCGAATTTGGATGCTGGCAATATCGGCTATAAAATTGCGCAGCGTTTTGGTGGCGCCAAGGCCATTGGCCCGATGTTACAAGGCCTGGCAAGACCAGCGAATGATTTGTCACGCGGCTGTACTGCGGATGATATCATTGACATGATTTGTGTAACGGCAGCTCAGGCCGCCGTTCAAAAAAATACCTGAATTGCAGGCAATAGGGGGTCCTACCCATGGGATTTGAAGAACCAAAACTGAACTTGTCACCCAAGGTGAGTGATGAGATCCGCAAGACCACTTGCTATATGTGCGCTTGCCGTTGTGGGATCAATGTCCACATGAAGGAGGGCAAGGTCGCCTATATCGAGGGCAACCGCGATCACCCGGTGAATAAGGGGGTTCTTTGCGCCAAAGGTTCGGCAGGCATTATGCAGGTCAACGCCCCGTCGCGTCTGCGCGCACCGCTCAAACGGGTTGGGCCGCGAGGCTCTGGGGCTTTTGAAGAAATTTCATGGGATGAGGCGCTGCAGCTGGCGCAGGATTGGCTGGAGCCGGTTCATAAAGAAAACCCCGAAAAACTGGCGTTTTTCACTGGGCGCGATCAATCTCAAAGCTTCACCTCCTTTTGGGCGCAGGGGTTCGGCACGCCAAACTATGCGGCCCATGGCGGCTTTTGTTCGGTGAATATGGCCGCCGGGGGCATATACACCATGGGCGGCGCCTTTTGGGAGTTTGGACAACCCGATTGGGAGCGGACAAAATTGTTCATGCTCTTTGGCGTTGCCGAAGATCACGACAGCAACCCGATCAAAATGGGTCTGGGCCGGTTGAAGGAACGCGGCGCGAAGGTGATTGGCGTCAACCCGATCCGCACGGGCTATAATGCAATTGCCGATGAATGGGTGGGTATCACACCGGGCACAGATGGGCTGTTTATCCTATCCATGGTGCATTTGCTGCTCAAAGCTGGCAAAGTGGATTTGAATTACCTCGCTCAGCTGACCAATGCGCCTGCACTGGTGGACAGCACCGAGGGGCCGAACAAAGGCATGTTGCTGCGCGGCGCAGATGGCAAGCTGCTGGTTATTGACCGCAAAAGCGGAAAACCTGTGGCCTTTGACACCAAGGGCATCACGCCAGATTTGGCCGCCACCTATGAAGGGCATCGCACGGTGTTCCAACATCTGGCCGAGCGTTATCTGTCTGATGACTATGCGCCAGAAAACGTGGCGGAGCGCTGCGGAATTTCCGCAGATCGGATCCGGGCCATCGCTGCAGATTTGGCCCGCGTTGCCTTTGATGAGGCCTTCGAGCTTGACCAACCCTGGACCGATTTCCGCGGCAATAAGCATGATAAGATGATTGGCCGCCCGGTGTCCTTTCACGCCATGCGGGGCGTATCTGCCCATTCCAATGGCTTTCAAACCTGCCGCAGCCTGCATTTGCTGCAAATCATCCTGGGCACGGTTGAGGTGCCCGGCGGGTTTCGCTTTAAGCCGCCTTATCCAAAACCCGTTTCTGCGCATCCCAAACCGCATTGCAAAGTCACCCCCGGCGCCGCGCTGGACGGGCCGCATTTGGGCTATGTTCAGGGGCCGGACGATCTGTGTCTCAAAGACGACGGCAGCGCGGCCCGCATTGACAAGGCCTACACTTGGGAAAACCCCATGTCGGCGCATGGCCTGATGCATATGGTGATATCCAACGCCCATGCCGGCGATCCCTATAAAATCGACGTCTTGTTCATGTATATGGCGAATATGAGCTGGAACAGCTCAATGAACAGCGGTGGTGTGATGGAGATGCTCACCGACAAGGATGAAAACGGCGAATATGTGATCCCGAAAATCATCTATTCGGATGCTTATTCTTCGGAAATGGTGGCCTATGCGGATCTGATATTGCCAGACACGACCTATCTGGAGCGCCATGACTGCATTTCCTTGCTGGATCGTCCGATCTGTGAGGCGGGAGGTGCGGCGGACAGCATTCGCTGGCCGGTGGTGGAGCCGGACCGCGATGTGCGCGGCTTTCAGTCTGTTCTGGTCGATTTGGGCGCCCGCATGGGGCTCAAAGGCTTTGTCAATGACGACGGATCGGCGAAATACAAAGACTACGCAGATTACATCGTCAATCACGAGCGTCGCCCTGGCGTGGGGCCGCTGATTGGGTTCCGCGGCGAGACGGGCCAAGAGGAAGGCCGCGGCGCGCCGAACCCCGATCAAATGCAGGCCTATATCGACAATGGCGGTTTTTATGAGATCCATGTGCCCGAAGGGGCAGATTACTACAAACCATGGAACGCGGCCTACCAAGATTGGGCCGTGAAAATCGGCATTTATGACGCGCCGCAACCCTATCTTTTTGACATATATTCCGAACCCATGCGCCGCTTCCAACTGGCGGCCGAAGGCCATGGAGAGCGTCAACCGCCAGAGCATCTGCGCGCGCAAATCAAGCAGACGCTGGATCCGCTGCCGATGTGGTATGCGCCCTTTGAGGATGGCGCGGTCGATGTGGAGGAATTCTCCGTCCATGCGCTGACCCAGCGCCCGATGGCCATGTATCATTCATGGGGCACGCAAAACGCCTGGCTGCGGCAAATCCATGGGCAAAATCCGCTGTTTGTGCCGACCAAGATTTGGCAGGCCAATGGCTTTGCCGAGGGCGACTGGGCGCGGGTCACCTCCGCCCATGGCTCGATTGTGGTGCCGGTCGCACATATGGCTGCGCTGAACGAAAACACTGTTTGGACCTGGAACGCGATTGGCAAGCGCAAGGGGGCTTGGGCCTTGGATGAAAAGGCGCCTGAGGCGACCAAAGGCTTCCTGCTCAACCATTTGATCCATGAGCTGCAACCGCCCAAGGGCGACGGGCTGCGGTGGTCGAACTCCGATCCGGTGACTGGCCAAGCGGCCTGGTTCGATCTGCGGGTGAAAATCGAGAAGGCCGAGCCGCAATCCGAAAGCAGCCCAGGCTTTGAGCCGATCACCTCGCCGGTTGAAAAAGGCCCCAAAGCGATGCAGTGGAAAGTTGGGGAATGAACCGCAAGCATTCCATAACGGGCCATGGCGGCGTGCAGCTGTGCGTGCATGATCTCGGGCCGGAAACGGCGCCGGCGATTATTTTGGTGCATGGCTGGTCGCAATGCCACCTGTCTTTTGCACGGCAATCGGAGCTGGCAGAACGGTTTCGGCTGATCCTGCCGGACCTGCGTGGCCATGGGCAATCGGATAAACCTCTGGGCCCGGCCTGTTACGACAACAGCCGGCCTTGGGCGGAGGATATGCAGGCGATCATCACCGGCCTTGCCCTTGATACGCCCCTGCTGGTCGGGTGGTCGATGGGTGGCTGGGTCGTGATGGATTATCTGGAGCATTTTGGCGATGCGGCTTTGGCGGGTGTCGGTTTGATCGGCTCGTCCATCACCACCGGGGCGCATCTGCCGCCCGCGGCCGCCAAGGTGCGCAATGATCCCCCGGCAAAGGCGGTGGGCATGTATTCCGAGGATCTGGCGGAAAATCTGGCCGCCGTTCAGGCCTTCGTTTCGGTCTGTTTCTATCAACAGCCCGATGCGGGAACTCTGGCCCAGGCGGTGGGGTATAATATGCTCGTGCCGCCGCAGGTGCGGGCCGCGGCGCGGTTGCGCCAAGAAGATCGCCGGGCTGTCGCCGAGGCGACGGGTAAACCCGCTTGGGTGGCCTGGGGCGCACATGAGCGCTTGGCCCCGGCGGAAATGGGGCAACAAGCCCTGGCGCATTTCCCGAATGTGGAAGGGCAAATCTATCACAATTCCGGCCATTCGCCCTTTTGGGAGGAAGCCACGGCGTTCAACACCGACCTCGCCGCATTCGCAACCCGCTGCTTCGCGCCCATCCCGCGCGGTTCATCCGCAGCCCATATTTCAGGAGGTCCCCTATGACAACCTTACCCGAAACCTCCGCAAAAAAGCTGGGCTTGGTCATTGACCTTGACACATGCGTTGGTTGCCATGCCTGTGTGGTCAGCTGCAAAGGCTGGAACACCGAGAATTATGGCGCGCCCCTGTCGGATCAAGATCCCTATGGGGCAGATCCCTCGGGCACCTTCCTGAACCGCGTGCATTCCTATGAGGTGCAGCCTGAGACCGGCCCGGCGCAGTTGATCCATTTTCCAAAATCCTGCCTGCATTGCGAAGATGCGCCCTGCGTGACCGTTTGCCCCACCGGCGCGAGCTATAAGCGCAGTGAGGATGGGATTGTGCTGGTCAATGAGGATGCCTGCATTGGCTGTGGTCTTTGTGCTTGGGCCTGTCCTTACGGGGCGCGGGAGATGGATCAAGCGGCGGGTGTGATGAAGAAATGCACGCTCTGTGTCGACCGGATTTATAATGAAAACCTACCGGAGGAGGATCGCGTTCCGTCCTGTGTGCGCACCTGTCCCTCCGGCGCGCGGCATTTTGGCGATTTGGGCGATGAAAGCTCTGAGGTGTCGCAATTGGTGGCGGCGCGTGGGGGCATGGATCTGATGCCTGAGCTGGGCACCAAGCCGGTGAACAAATACCTGCCGCCACGTCCGAAAGATGTGCCGGCTGATCTCGATATCCTTGCCCCCTATTTGGAGCCAGTTTCTGGCACGCAAAAAGGCTTCCTTGGGTGGCTGGACAAAGCTTTGGAGAAACTCTGATGCATCCTGCTGGTTCTGTAATACTCTTCACTGTCGCTTCCGGTTTGGGCTTTGGTTTGCTCACCTGGCTGGGGCTTGGTCTGCCAGATGTGCGCGGCTGGTTGTCGTTTTTCTATTATGCTTTGGCCTTTGCGCTGGCGGTGGGAGGGCTTTTGGCCTCGACCTTCCATTTGGGCAATCCGCAGCGGTTCCTGAGGGCCTTCTCGCAATGGCGCAGCAGCTGGCTCAGCCGTGAGGGTTGTTTGGCCGTTGCCTGTTTGCTGGTCATGGGGCTTTTTGCCCTGGGGGTTGTGTTTTACGATACCGCTTGGCAGCCTTTGGGCTATATTGGCGCGGCTCTATCAGTTTTGACGGTGTTTGCCACGTCGATGATCTATGCGCAGCTGAAGACCGTGCCGCGTTGGAACCATTGGAGCACCCCAGCCCTGTTTTTAGCCTTGTCGCTGGGTGGCGGTGGGTTGCTTGCGGGGCAAGTGGGTCCCGCCATCGGGCTTTTGGCTTTGGCTGGGGTTATGCAGCTTTTTGCTTGGTTGTCCGGTGATGGGCGTTTTCAGGAACGGGGCACGGATATCGGCACCGCAACGGGCTTGGGGGTGCGCGGCGTCGTGCGCGCCTTTGAGCCGCCCCATACGGGCAACAACTATCTTTTGAAAGAGATGGTGCATCAGGTGGGGCGCAAACATGCGGTGAAATTGCGGCTGATCGCTTTTGCGCTGATGATTGCGGCGCCTTTAGTTTTGGTGATGATCTCGAGTAGCGCGCTGATGATTTGTTTGGCTGTGATCTGCCATGCGCTGGGTACCTTTGCACAGCGCTGGCTCTTTTTCGCCGAGGCGGAGCATGTCGTGGGGCTTTACTACGGCAAGCGCTGAGCTCTGGTTACAGTCCTATGCGCAGATTAAAGGCGGGAGGTGAAAGTTCACCCCCCGCCTAATTTTTGTAACGCGGCGCGCTTTTTACAGCGCCGCTGTGCGATTAGAACGGATTGTTTTCTGACTTGCCGCGGCTGTCGAAAAACTCCTTGGTAATCTTAAAGACGATTGGGCTGAGCAAGGCCAAGGCCACCAAGTTCGGAAGGGCCATAAGCGCGTTGAGCGTATCGGCCAAAAGCCAAACGAAGCCGAGCTTTAAGGTTGCCCCGACAAGCGCAGCCAGAGGCCAGACTGCGCGGAACGGCATGATGATTTTCACGCCGAACAGATATTGCAAAGACCGCTCGCAGTAGTAGCTCCACCCCAGAATTGTTGTGAATGCGAAAATCGTTAGGGCGACGGCGATGATATATCCTCCGACACCTGGCAGAGCTAGATCGAAGGCATGGGATGTCAAAGCAGCACCGGTTTCCCCACTGGTCCAAGCCCCCGAGGCGATGATGGCCAAGGCGGTGAAGGAACAGACGATGATCGTATCAATAAAAGTGCCCAGCATAGCGACAAGACCTTGGCTCACAGGGCCTTTGGTCGATGCGGCCGCATGTGCAATGGGCGCCGATCCAAGACCTGCTTCGTTTGAAAATACGCCGCGGGCCACACCAAATCGAATAGCTGCCCAGACAGCCGCGCCGGCAAAGCCGCCAGTGGCTGCGGAGGGGGTGAAAGCATGGGTGAAGATCAAGCCAAAGGCCGCTGGAATTTCCGTGATATTGATCAACAGGACCAAGGTTGCAGCGGCGATATAGGCCACCGCCATGAAGGGCACCAATTTTCCGGCCACGGATGAGATGCGGTCAATACCGCCCAAAAGGACGGCCCCGACCAAAAGCACCAGCACCACGCCTGTGACCCATTCTGGGATGGAGAAATTGGCGTTTAACGCATTGGCGATGGAATTGGCCTGCACCATATTTCCGATGCCGATGCCGATGCCGATGCCGATGCCGATGCCGATGCCGATGCCGATGCCGGCAATCCCGGCAAATAGGGCAAAACACATCGCCAGCCATTTCCAATTCGCACCGAGCCCGTTCTGGATGTAATACATGGGCCCACCGACCTGCTTGCCACGTTCATCGGTCTCGCGGAAGCGTACAGCCAGTACGGCCTCTGCATATTTGGTGGCCATGCCCACGAGGGCGGTCATCCACATCCAGAACACCGCACCCGGCCCACTGAGGAAAATCGCGGTTGCGACGCCAGCAATATTTCCAGTGCCAATCGTGGCGGCCAGAGATGTCATAAGGGCGTTGAAGGGGCTGATGCCCTTATTGTCCCCTGGAATGCGGCCCTTCCAAAGCGTGATCGCACTATATGTAGGCATCTTACTAAATCAACTCATAACACATGGTTGAAAATTGGTTAACGGCACCAGAGGATCGGTTTGATCCCAGAGCTGGCTGTGTCTTAGATTGGAAGCTCTGGAGAATTATCGTCCGCCACTACGGCGCGATAATGTTTGCGGCAAAGCGAAAGGTAGGTTTCATTGCCGCCTATCTGCACTTGATCGCCGGCCGTGACGGCTTTGCCAGTGCTGTCAAATCGCACCACCATTGTCGCCTTCTTGCCGCAATGGCAGATGGTCCGTACCTCGCGCATTTCATCAGCCAGCGCCAAAAGCGCGGCGGACCCCGGAAACAGCTCCCCCAAAAAATCTACTCTCAGGCCATAGCACATGACGGGCAGGCCAAGGTCATCGACCACGCGGGCCAGGGCCCAAACTTGTTCCTTGGTCAAAAACTGCGCTTCATCAATAAAGGCGCAGGCGACGGGACCCTGTGCCAGTCGATTTTGTATCTTCTCAAAGAGGTCATCCTGGGTGGTAAACGTGTCCGCCTCTTCGCCAATGCCGATGCGGGAGGCGATTTTACCCTGACCGGCCCTTGTGTCCATTTGCGCGGTGAGCAGATAGGTCTGCATGCCGCGCTCCTTGTAGTTATGCGACGCCTGCAGCAGCAAAGTCGATTTGCCGGCGTTCATCGTGGAGTAGTTGAAATAGAGCTTAGCCATACGGTTATGTGCCCCGAGCGCGGAGCCGATGCAAGAGGGTGAGGCCCTATCCATTGGGAGGTGATCGCAGCTTTCCTTGCCCCTGCGATGGTGTTAATTGCGAGCGATAGATTGACCGGAGGAGGGGAAAATGTCCCAAACTGACGTCCCACTTTATGATCCCAATATGCTGCGCCGGATTGATTTTTCGGCTCTGGCCGGACCGGAAGATGATGGGCATGCGCCGCGCATTTTGCTGCTTTATGGGTCGTTGAGGCCACAAAGCTATTCGCGTGCGGTGGCCGAAGAGGGCGCGCGGGTTCTGCGGGCATTGGGCTGTGAGACGAAATTCTTTGATCCCACCGGCTTGCCCCTGCCCGATGGGGCGCCCGATAGCCATCCCAAGGTGCAAGAACTGCGCGAATTGGCACTGTGGAGCGAGGGTATGGTTTGGTCCAGTCCTGAGCGGCACGGGGCGATGACTGGGATTTTAAAAACACAAATCGACTGGATCCCGCTGTCTGCCATTGGTGGCCTACGCCCGACACAAGGGAAGACTCTTGCTGTGATGCAGGTGTCTGGCGGCTCGCAATCGTTTAATTCGGTCAATCAGATGCGGATCTTGGGACGTTGGATGCGGATGATCACAATACCAAACCAAAGCTCTTTGCCCAAGGCTTGGCTTGAATTTGAAAATGGGCGGATGAAGCCATCGTCTTTTTATAATCGGGTTGTGGATGTGATGGAGGAGCTGGCGCGTTTCACAGTTATGACCCGTGGGCGCAAGGAGATGCTGGTGGATCGCTATTCAGAACGCGTCGAGACGGCGGAAGAGCTGCACAAACGCGTTTCAGTGAAAGACATATGATTTAGGCTAGACAGCCCCATCCCCAAGCGGGCACTCCGCGGGGATGGGCTCTGGGCGCATTTACCCTTGCAAAGCTTTCACACCTACATCGCCCTCTGCATGGGCTTTGATGGCGAAAGCGGCGGCATGGCTGCCGGCCAAGGTGGTGAAATAGGGAATTTTGTCCATCAAGGCCGCCGCCCGCATGCTGCGACTATCATCTACGGCCTGTGCGCCTTCGGTCGTGTTCAAGATGAGGGCGATGTCGCCATCTTTGATTTGATCCACAATATTTGGGCGGCCTTCATAGACCTTATTGACCACGGTGCTGGTGATCCCAGCCTCAGCAAGAAAAGCCGCGGTTCCAGCGGTGGCGGTAAGACGGAGCCCCATATCCGCCAAACAGGCGGCCGCTTCGATCAACATCGGCCCTTTGTCGTCATCCTTGATGGATAGGAAGACTTTGCCAGCGGTGGGCAATAAAGTGCCTGCGCCCAATTGTGCCTTATAAAAGGCGCGGTGGAATTTGCTGTCAAATCCCATGACCTCGCCCGTGGAGCGCATTTCTGGCCCAAGCAGCGTATCGACACCGGGGAAGCGTGCGAAGGGCAGAACCGCCTCTTTCACCGCAAAGCCTTTGATGCTGGCGGGATCCACCAGGTCGAAATTGCTCAAGGGTTCACCGGCCATAATTCTGGCAGCAATAGCTGCAATCGGGCTGCGCACGGCTTTGGCCACGAAGGGTACGGTGCGGCTGGCGCGCGGGTTCACCTCGATCAAGTAAATCTCACCATCTTTGACCGCGAATTGCACATTCATCAATCCGACAACATTCAAGGCCAGCGCCAAGGCTTCGGTTTGCTGTTTCAATTGGTCAATTATGTCTTGCGATAAAGAGTAGGGCGGCAAAGAGCAGGCGCTGTCACCCGAATGCACGCCGGCCTCTTCGATATGCTGCATGATCCCTGCAACATGCACATGCGTGCCGTCGCAAAGCGCGTCCACATCAATCTCAACCGCACCCGAGAGGTAGCTGTCGAGCAGCACGGGACTATCGCCCGAGACCACAACGGCTTCGGAAATATAGCGTTCAAGATTGGCTTGATCGCGGACAATTTCCATCGCGCGGCCGCCCAAGACATAGGACGGGCGAATGACCAGCGGGAAACCGATTTCAGCCGCCATTGCCAGAGCTTCAGCGTCAGAATGGGCAATGCCATTCTTGGGCTGTTTGAGCTTGAGGGTATTCACCAGATCTTGGAAGCGTTCGCGGTCTTCGGCCAGGTCGATTGCATCGGGTGTGGTGCCCAAGATTGGGATGCCTGCTTCCTCGAGGGCATTGGCCAGCTTCAACGGTGTTTGCCCGCCGAACTGCACAATCACACCATGCAGCGTGCCGTTCTCTTGCTCGACACGCAAGATTTCCATCACATGCTCATAGGTCAGAGGCTCAAAATACAGGCGGTCTGACGTATCGTAATCTGTGCTCACGGTTTCCGGATTGCAGTTGACCATAATGGTCTCATAGCCCTGATCTGTGAGAGAATAACAAGCGTGGCAGCAGCAATAGTCAAATTCAATGCCTTGACCAATGCGGTTAGGTCCGCCGCCCAGTATCACCACTTTCTTGCGGTCAGAGGGCCGTGCTTCGCATTCGGTTGAGCCCATCGCCGGAGCTTCATAGGTGGAATACATATAGGGGGTTTGCGCTTCAAATTCGGCTGCGCAGGTGTCGATGCGCTTGAAGGAGGCAACAACACCAAGCGCTTGCCGCGCTTCGCGGATGTCAGTCTCTGTTCGGCCTGTTAAAATCGCCAGACGGCCATCGGTGAAGCCCATCATTTTGACGCGGCGGATCCCCTGTTCATCACGGGGCAGACCCTCGGCCTTGATGACGGTTTCCATCTCAATGATTTCGCGAATGCGCGCCAAGAACCACGGATCAAAGCGGGTGATACTGTGCAGCTCGTCGTCGGAAAATCCGAAGCGCATCGCATGACCAATGACCCGCATCCGATCTGGAGACTGGATCGCAAGTTCGCGGGTCAGGGCCTTGTCGATGGCCATTTGAGCATCAGGGTTTTGGCCCACTAAGATTCCGTCACGCAGCACCAGATCATCTTCGCCGGGCATGCCGTCGATCTCGACCTCATCAAAACCCGTGAGGCCAGTTTCCATAGAAGCCAGCGCTTTTTGCACCGATTCGTGGAAACTGCGCCCTATGGCCATGGCCTCGCCAACAGATTTCATCGCTGTGGAGAGCACCGCTTGAGATCCTGGAAATTTTTCGAATGCGAAGCGTGGAATTTTTGTGACCACATAGTCGATGGAGGGCTCAAAGCTGGCTGGGGTGACTTTGGTGATGTCATTGTCCAACTCATCCAGCGTATAGCCAACCGCCAATTTCGCTGCGACTTTCGCGATTGGAAATCCAGTTGCCTTGGAGGCGAGCGCCGATGAGCGTGACACGCGCGGGTTCATCTCGATGACCACCATACGGCCATCTTCTGGGTTCACAGCCCACTGCACATTCGAGCCACCGGTTTCAACGCCAATCTCGCGCAGAACGGCAATGCTGGCGTTGCGCATGATTTGATATTCTTTATCGGTTAACGTGAGGGCAGGGGCCACTGTGATGCTGTCGCCGGTATGCACCCCCATCGGGTCCACATTCTCAATAGAGCAGACGATGATTGCATTGTCGGCGGTGTCGCGCACCACTTCCATTTCATATTCTTTCCAACCCAAGAGGCTTTCATCAATCAAGATTTGGCTGACTGGGGAAGCGTCCAGGCCGGTTTTGCAAAAATGCTCGTAATCCTCTCGGTTATACGCCACGCCGCCGCCTGTCCCGCCCAATGTAAAGGCCGGGCGAATAATCGCGGGTAGGCCGATGTCATCAAGCGCGGCCATACATTCTTCCATCGTCTCAGCGATGGTGGCGCGTGGATTTTCAAGGCCAAGCCGATCCATGGCTTCGCGAAAGAGTTTGCGGTCTTCGGCCATTTCAATCGCCGGGCGCTTGGCGCCAATCATCTCTACGCCAAACTTGTCCAAGACGCCCATTTCCTCAAGCGCAAGCGAGGTGTTCAGGCCGGTCTGTCCACCCATCGTCGGCAGCAGCGCGTCGGGGCGCTCAATCTCAATGATCTTCGCGACGGTCTCAGGTGTGATGGGTTCGATGTAGGTGGCATCGGCCATGTCCGGATCGGTCATGATGGTGGCTGGATTTGAATTGACCAAAATCACGCGGTAGCCTTCTTCGCGCAGTGCCTTGCAGGCCTGGGCACCGGAGTAATCGAACTCACAGGCTTGACCGATGACGATGGGGCCCGCTCCAATAATCATAATGGATTTAATGTCAGTTCTCTTCGGCATGAATCTATCCTTCAGTGTCGGGCGCAAACTGTCCTGCCTTATAGGGAAGGCGGTCATGGGTGCAAGGGGCTTTGTGATATTCAAGGCCAGTTTGCGGCGCCCCGAGTCCGAGATTGCCACAAGCCGGTCGTGCCGCGCCCTAGGGCAGGGGCAATTCGGTTGTATCTTTCAGCTCTTCCATGACGAAGCTGGCACTGACATCTGCCAATTCGATACGCGAAATAAGACGCTGATAAAGATCATCATAGGCTTGCACGTCGCGAACCCGGGCTTTGATCAAATAGTCTTGATGACCCGAAGTGCGATAGGCCGCTTGTACCTGCGGCAGGCTGCGAATGACCTTCGTGAATTGATCTGCCCAATCTTTGCTGTGGCTACGCACAGAGATTGACACAAAGACAGTCAGACCAAGCCCAATTTTTTGCGCATCCAGAAGCGCCACACGCGCCTTCAAAAGACCACTGTCTTGCAGGCGCTTGACCCGCCGCCAAACCGCATTGCGTGACAGGTGGACCGCTTCGGACAATTCCTCCAAGGATTGCGCAGAATTACGTTGCATTTGTTGCAATATAGCGCGGTCATAGTCATCATATGTTACGAATTTATCTGACACTGCGAAATTTTATCACAGTAAATGGATATAAAAAAGAAAATTTGGGAAAAAAGTTGAGCGCGGATGGTTTACACTGTCATCAGGATTTTTTGGAGCTTTGACATGACCCCTTCACCGAATTATTTTAACGCGCATTTGAGAGAGGTTGACGAGAGCTACGGGCGGCATTTTCTGCACGCGGGCTACTACTTTGTGATGCTCTTGGCGGCTGCGATCTGTGCTCTGATCCATGCGATCCTACCCTTTTTATTTGAGAAGACCTCCAGCCAAATTATCCTCAAGCTCTACACCAAAATGACGGCCAGAAAGCTGTTTGACGCGCAATCTTCCTCTCAGGGCTGAATTTTTACCCTGGGCAGGGCAGAAATCCGCGGATTGGCTTGACTTTACGCGCCTGTCGGGATGTATCAGCGCGACCGCTTGAAGGAGCCTAACCCATGCATGCCTATCGCAGCCACACCTGTGCCGACTTGACCATCAAAAATGTTGGCGAGACCATTCGCCTTTCGGGATGGGTGCATCGCGTGCGCGACCATGGCGGTTTGCTCTTCATCGATCTGCGCGATCATTATGGGATGACACAGGTGCTTTGTGACCCGGACAGCCCGGTGTTCAAAGAGGTGGAAAAACTGCGTAGCGAATGGTGCATTCGGATTGATGGCACGGTCAAAGCCCGCGACGCGGAATTGGTGAACCCCAAAATTCCAACCGGAGAAATTGAGGTGTTCATCCGCGACCTGGAGGTTTTGGGCGCTGCGGAGGAGCTGCCCTTGATGGTGTTTGGCGAGCAAGAATATCCCGAAGAGACACGATTGAAGTATCGCTATCTCGATCTGCGCCGGGAGAAGCTGCAAAAGAACATGAAAATGCGCTCCGATGTTGTCGCCTCGATGCGCCGCCGGATGTGGGATCAAGGGTTTCGCGAGTTTCAAACGCCGATCATCACCGCCTCTAGCCCTGAGGGCGCGCGGGACTTTTTGGTGCCATCGCGCTTGCACCCGGGTAAATTTTACGCGCTGCCACAAGCGCCGCAGCAGTTCAAACAGCTGATTATGGTCTCGGGCTATGATAAATACTTTCAGATCGCCCCGTGTTTTCGCGATGAAGATCCCCGCGCGGATCGCTCGCCAACAGATTTCTATCAGCTTGATTTAGAAATGTCTTTTGTCGATCAGCAAGATATTTTTGACACAATACAACCTGTCTTGACCGGCGTATTCGAAGAGTTTGGCGGCGGTCGCAAAGTGGATCAAACATGGGAGCAAATCAGCTATCGTGATGCGGCCCTTTGGTATGGCAGTGACAAACCAGATCTGCGCAACCCGATTAAGATGCAAGTTGTTTCTGAGCATTTTGCTGGCTCTGGTTTTGCCATTTTCGCAAAGCTCTTGGAGCAAGAGGGCACGGAAATTCGCGCTATTCCTGCGCCGAAAGGTGGCAGCAGAAAATTCTGTGACCGCATGAATGCTTTTGCCCAAAAAGAAGGCCTGCCTGGCATGGGCTATATCTTCTGGCGCGACCAAGGCGAAGGCATGGAGGCCGCAGGGCCTTTGGCCAAAAACATAGGTCCCGAACGTACAGAGGCCATTCGCCAGCAATTGGGGCTTGGCGTCGGCGATGCGGCATTCTTCTTGGGCGGTAAACCGAAAGCCTTTGAGGGGGTTGCTGGTAAGGCGCGGATGGTGATTGGCGATGAATTGGGCTTGACGGATAAAGAGCGTTTCGCCTTTGCCTGGATCGTTGATTTTCCGATCTATGAGAAAGATGCCGAAACCGGCAAGATTGATTTTGAGCACAATCCATTTTCGATGCCACAAGGCGGCATGGAGGCGCTTGAGGGTGATCCTTTGCAGGTGTTGGGTTATCAATATGATCTGGCCTGCAATGGCTATGAGCTGCTCAGCGGTGCGATTCGGAATCACCGCCCAGAGATCATGTTCAAAGCCTTTGAAATTGCTGGTTATGGCAAGGAAGAGGTTGAAAAGCGGTTCGGCGGCATGGTCAATGCCTTCCAATACGGGGCCCCGCCGCACGGTGGTTGTGCCGCTGGCATCGACCGGATTGTGATGCTCTTGGCTGACGAGGCAAATATTCGCGAAGTGATTATGTTCCCGATGAATCAGCGGGCAGAAGATCTGATGATGGCCGCCCCGTCTGAACCAATGAATGAGCAACTGCGGGAATTGTCGCTTCGGGTTATCGCTCCGGAATAACGCTTATCGGTTAGGGCCGGCTGGATGGGCGCGGGTGGCTTGCGCCCTCTGGCCCCCTCAGACCGCTATTTTCTCGGCCAAAAAATCCGTCAAGGCAGCGCGGAGATCGGATCTGTTCTGCGTGGTGGAATATCGCTCGGCTGCTTGTTCCAGCGTAGGATCTGAGGCGGTCCGGGCCACGCCAGAGATAAAGGCCGCAAGATATCCCGATTGCGCGTCCTCCTTGTCGTTTTTGTTGAGCAATTCCAACGCATGGTTCAAATCCTCCTGCAGGGCCCGTTGGTCCGCCTCAAATGCCAAATCTGGCAAGAGACGAATGTCCATTGGGCGGCGATGATTTGGGAGATTCATCAAGATTGCACTTTGAAAGCCGGCAATGGAATTGAGGGGTTTTTCGATGAAACTATCCGCGCCTGCCTTCATCGCAGCGGTGGCGCGGCTTGGATCTGCGGAAAGACCAATGATTGTCTGGGTGCGCGGAGTGGCTTGCGCCAGCTCTGAGATCAGCTCAGCGCCATCCCCATCTGGCAGGCCCATATCAACAATGGCCACATCCGGACGATAAATTCTAAGGTGCCTCCGCGCGCTCTCCATACAGTCAGCGCGTCTTAATCGTGCGCCAGAGGTGATGCACATCAAGCGCACGGCCTCGCCCGCCGTGAGGCTGTCTTCCACCAACAGCACCATCAACCCATGCAATGGTCTCCGGCTGGTGGGTTTGAGTGAATGTAATGTGTTCGACATCCCGGTCATGATCGCCCCCTTATTTTCAGATCATGGCCCCGTTTTGCGCTCAAAGACTCTAATGCTTGGTTAATGCAGCTTGCCTTATTTGGGGGTACGGCCTTACAAGACGGAAAACAGGAGATGAAAATGATTGGACGGCTGAATCACGTGGCGATTGCAGTGCCTGATTTGCAGGCGGCTGCGGCACAATATGAATCAACTTTGGGCGCAAAAGTTGGCCCGCCACAAGATGAACCCGATCACGGTGTAACGGTTGTTTTCATCGAGTTGCCAAATACAAAGATTGAGCTGCTGTTCCCGCTGGGTGAGGGCTCTCCGATCCAGAATTTCTTGGATAAAAACCCGTCTGGCGGCATTCATCACATCTGTTATGAGGTAGACAACATCCTGGAGGCACGCGCGCAATTGCAAAGCCAGGGAGCGCGGGTATTGGGCAGCGGTGAGCCAAAAATTGGCGCCCACGGCAAGCCCGTGCTCTTTTTGCATCCCAAGGACTTCACGGGCTGCCTCATCGAGCTAGAACAAGTCTAAGTTTAGATAAATTATCAGGGGATTCTCATGCCGATCACCTCCGCGCTCGTACTTTTTGCCGTCATCTGGTTTTTGACCTTATTCATTGTCTTGCCGCTGCGCTTGCAGACTCAAGGGGATGTCGGGGAAATCGAACCCGGCACCCATGCGGGCAGCCCTGAAAATCCACAAATGAAAAAGCGTTTTATGGTGACAACCGTTGTCGCCCTGGTGATTTGGGCAGTTGTCGCGGGAACGATCATCAGCGGCGTGATTTCAGTGCGCGACATTGACTGGTTCAACCGGATGGCAACGCCCGAAGTCTCTCGAACTGATGGGTGAAGGTGGCAGCGCCTAGAATCGGGATAAAGAGGCCCACCAGCGGAATGCTCATAGGAATAGCCATCAAGATCCCAGCGGTCCAAATGGAGCCCTGATGACGCTGGAACAGCTCTTGCGCCTGTGCGCGCGGCATCCGTCGCATAGCGGCCATTTGAAAATATTCTCGGCCCATAAGATAGCCATTGGTGGCCCAAAACACAAAGGGCGCCAAGAGTGGTACAATCATCGATAGGATCAATGCGCCGATATTGGCGAGCAGCAAGATCCCCAAGAAACGGATGCCGACCAGAATTTGATCTTGCAGCTTGGTGGCCGTCTGTTTCGGAAGATGCGGATAGTGCCGCGCCTCAACCGCCTGCGCCACCTCATCGAGAAACAATGCGATAATCGCTGAGGTCACGGGAACCATCAACCAAATTGACAGCGCGATGGTGAACAAGACACCGCCGACATTGATCAGCGCGCCCAGCCAACTTTGATCGCCGATCATGTTAGCCGCCCAGGCTGAGGACAACAGTTGGTTGATGCCAAAGTTTACCAACAGGCAAGCGGCGATCAGCAGCGCAATGGTAAGCCCCATCCCGCGCCACAGCACGCGGCGAAATTTCGGGTCGTCAAATTGAGCGACAGATTTAAGAAAATCTGATAAAATCATTCATGAATCCATTGGGTTATAGCGGCAACATCAGGACGCGGACGGTCGGGCATTTGAGCCGGGCCGGTCCCGATGTGAACAATTCCGGCGACATGTTCATGCGGTGCAAGTGCCAAACCTTCGGTGCAGAACTCCCGGTTGTGCGAGGCCCAACCAGAAAGCCAATTGGCGCCCCAACCGCTGGCCAAAGCTGCGTTCAGCAGCGATAGGCAGACAGCACCGACAGAATAGGTTTGTTCGATTTGTGGAAACTTGTCGCAGGGTTTCGGACTGGCAACGACCACGACGGCCAATTGCCCGGTTTCAAACTGCTGGCTTGCTTTGTCTGCATCAACCACTTCTGGTCCGGCGGCCTCAGCCAAGTTGCGGGCCAAAACGCCCAGGCGGCGCAATGCGGCTTGCTCAAGAACAATGAACCGCCAAGGCTCCAACTTGCCATGATCTGGCGTGCGTGCAGCGACGCAGAGGAGCGCCTCAAGCGTGTCTCTGTCAGGAACTGGCGCGGTTAAGATTTTCGCTGGGCGAGAGCGGCGGGTTTTCAAAAAGGTCAATGCATCTGTCATGCGCTATGATGTGGGGCATTGCTGGGCGTTTCGCAAGGGTGGGGGGTGATTTAGGGCGCATGGAATGCGGCCAAATCATCGACATATGTGGCGAGGAACTTAGCAAACTTGCCACGCGGCTGGCGCTTGGCGAAAGTCTCCTCAAAGGGATCAGGAGCTTCAATCGTGCTGTCGGCCAAGGTGGAGATGGTGGCATGGCCGCAAAAGGGGACGTAGACCTCTGAATATCCGCCCTCATGCACCAAAACCAAACGGCCGTCACAGAGCTCCGCCGCGCTGGCTTTGATGGCAGCTGTCATGGCGCTGAAGGTCTGGGCTGTGGCAAACATGCGGGACAAGGGATCAATGGCTGCGGCATCATAGCCACAAGCCACAACGATCAAATCTGGTTTGAACCGTTCTAAGGCAGGCTGAACGATACGCTCCATAACCTGCATATAGGTGGCATGGCCCGCTCCGGGCGGCAGAGGGATGTTGATATTGCTTTTATCCACGCCGCGGGTATCGGCATCTCCGCTGTCCAGCGGATAATTTCTTTCTTGATGGATTGAGAGGGTTAGAACGGCTGGGTCGTCGATGTAAATCGCCTCTGTTCCGTTCCCGTGATGCACATCCCAATCCAAAACGGCCACTTTCAAATCTGGCTGCTGGCTGCGGGCCGCCTCGATCGCCACAGCGATATTGGCCAAAAGGCAAAATCCATTTGGCCAATCTGGCAAGCAATGATGCCCCGGAGGGCGCGACAGAGCATAGGCATTGCGCACACGCCCTGCCATCACATCCGCCACCGCCCGGCAGGCGAGACCCGTGGACAGCGCCGCCTGCTCATAGCCGCCATGACCGAAAGGCACGCGGAGGCCAAGCTCGCCGCCGCTTCCCTTTGAGGCCTCCTCAAAAGCGTCGAGATAGGCGCTGGGGTGCACCCGTAACAGCGCTTCGCGACTGGCCATATCCGCACTCTGGCTGGCGAGGGTCTGGGTCAGCCCGGTGACGTCCATCAGATTTTTCAACCGGCGCTTGGTTTCGGGATTTTCTGGAATGCCGCCAGCCGCGAGGGGCTGCACCAAGCCGCCCACGGGCTGGGTGAAGGCATAATTGCCGCCAGAAAACCAAAAACAGCGCTCATCCCAATAAAATCCGGTGGTCATCTGTGGCTCTTTCTCAGTTAAGGTTCAGCCCTTTGGTAGACGCCTTCGGGCAAGTCCAGCGCAGCGGCAAGGTCGCGGGCTTGGTTCATAGAGAGTGTGATCCTGTGCATACGGTCGCGGGCGGCGTCCCATTGCTCAATGACAATTCGGTCCTCATAGGACTTGATACACACATCTTCCAAAAGAGCCCCGACCGTGTCATCGATCAAAGTGATAGAGGTGGCTTCAAAGCCATGTTCAATGGTAAACATATGCTAACATTAATCAGATTTACTCACGGTGCAAGGGACAAGCGTTGCGGGCAATTTCTCGCCGGGGTGGACGGATCAAAGGGTTGGTTTGCAGCGGTTTTATGGGTAAGCTGCCCAAGAGGTTTAAGGAGAGCGGAATGCGGATCATTCCCCTGATAGTGATGTTGGTTCTGGCTGGATGCACACTCAAGCCAGTGGCGCAATCTCCTGTGGAGGGGGCCGATGAGCCGCGCGTATTGAAGGCCGAGGATGTGCCTGAGCGTTTTGCCGTGGCCATGCGCCGGATGCGGCCGGTGGTGCGTGAGACTTGCAGGACCACCAGCCCGAATTTGAATTGCGACTTTTTAATCGCTATTGATCCAAGTCCCGACAGCGCGCCCAATGCGTTTCAAACGGTGAATGAAGAGGGGCAGCCTATCTTGGCATTTACCCTGACCCTGCTGGAAGACATGTACAATGCCGATGAGGTGGCCTTTGTCATCGGTCACGAGGGGGCCCATCATATTTTGCGGCATTTGGAGCGGCAAGATCAATCGGCGCGCGGCGGGGCCACGCTCTTTGAGGTGCTGGCGGCGGCCTTGGGCGGCTCCAATCGATCGGTCGATGCGGCCTCTGAAATTGGCGAAGCGGTGGGCCGGCGCAATTATTCAAAAACCTTTGAGCTTGAGGCGGATCGCCTTGGCGCGCAGATGACGCAGAAAGCGGGTTTTGATGCGGTGCGTGGTGCGGCCTATTTCACGCGCATTCCAGATGCGGGCAATCGGTTCTTTGGCACTCACCCGCGCAACGCAGATCGGATTGCCGGGGTGAAGGCGGCGGTGGCCGAGCTATGACCAGACGCGCCGCCCTGACCCTTGCCCCAGGGGCGCGATTGTGAGGAAATTGGGCGTGATCCTCAGCGACCGCGGCTCAAAATATGCGGTCTCAGGCTGCCGGGTTGCAGATCGGGCACAGGTTGATGCGGCGCTTCAAGATCTCAAGCGGGACAAGAAATATGCCAAGGCGACCCATAACAGCTGGGGCGTTCTGCTCGATGGGGTGCCGCTGAAGTCAGATGACGGAGAAAGCGGCGCCGGGATGGTCATTCTGCGCATGTTGGAGCGGGCCGAGCGAAGCGGTGAGCTGATCATCGTGACCCGCTGGTACGGCGGCAAACACCTCGGCGGCGACCGCTTCCGCCATGTGCAAGAGGCAACGCGTCTCTACCTAGATCATCCCGTATCTTAAGGCTTTGCGGCTGGGTTATGCAGAGGTCTTTCAGAGGAATGATCGGGACGGTTCTTTTGGAAATTTAGCGCAAAGGCCTTGGCAAAATTTGCATGTTTTAAAGACCTCTGCACAATGCCATTTCAACATGAAATGAGGGCTGCGCCTGCCGGGGGGCAGGCAGGCGCAGCCCGGTGTTGCCACCGGGCAAAGTGTTTTGGCTTGGCGGCTGCGTTATGCAGAGGCTATGTTTAAGAAACAATCCGGCCCCAGAGATCATAGGCGCCCGCTTCGTCAACCTCGACCGTCACAATGTCGCCGGGCGTCAGGGCTTCGGTGCCTTCGTCGATAAACAGATTGCCGTCGATCTCGGGCGCGTCGGCCTTGGTGCGGCAGGTGGCGATGCCCTCCGCGTCCAGCTCATCGACGATAACCTCCATATGTTGGCCCAGTTTGGCCGCCAGTTTGGCCTCGGAAATGGCCTGTGCCTTTTCCATAAACCGGTCCCAGCGGTCCTGCTTGACCTCCTCGGAGACATGATCGGGCAGATCATTGGAGCGGGCACCGGCGACATTCTCATATTGAAAACACCCAACGCGGTCGAGCTGCGCCTCATCCATCCAATCAAGCAGGGTTTGGAATTCGGCTTCAGTCTCGCCGGGGTAGCCGACAATGAAGGTCGACCGCAGGGTGATCTCTGGGCAATCTTTGCGCCAGGCGGCAATCTCATCGAGCGTTTTGGACGCTGCGGCGGGGCGGGCCATGCGTTTGAGCACATCGGGATGGGCGTGTTGAAAGGGAATGTCGAGATAGGGCAGGATCAACCCCTCGGCCATCAGCGGGATCAAATGGCGCACATGCGGGTAGGGGTAGACATAATGCAGCCGCACCCAAGCGCCCAATTGCCCCAGTTCGCGGGCCAGATCGGTGATATGCGGGCGCAGATCGCCCTCGGCTGTCGTTTTAATATCAATGCCATAGGCGCTGGTGTCTTGTGAGATCACCAATAGCTCGCGCACCCCAGCCTCAACCAATTTTTCCGCCTCCCGTAGGATCGCACGCGGCGGGCGGCTGACCAATTTGCCGCGCATATCGGGAATGATGCAAAATTTGCACTTATGATTGCAGCCCTCGGAGATTTTCAAATAGCTGTAGTGGCGCGGCGTGAGAGAGACGCCGGAGGCGGGCAGTAGATCCATGAAAGGATCAGGCGCGGGCGGCACGGCGGCATGGACGGCATCCAAAACCTGCTCATATTGATGCGGGCCGGTGACGGCCAAAACGCGTGGATGCGCGCCGGTGATATACTCCGGATTGGCCCCCAAACAGCCGGTGACAATCACCTTGCCGTTTTGATGCAGCGCCTCACCAATCGCCTCAAGACTTTCCGCCTTGGCGCTGTCAAGAAAGCCGCAGGTGTTGACAATGACCGCCTCTGCGCCGGCGTAATCGGGGCTGATGGCATAGCCCTCCGCGCGCAGGCGGGTCAAGATGCGCTCGCTGTCGACCAAAGCCTTGGGACAGCCCAGCGATACCATGCCGATGGTCGGCTGGCCCGGGCGCGGGGTTTCAATCCGCGCTTTGGGCGCGAGGTCAGGGCGGAGGTGGGGAGGATTCTGTGCCATAGCGCCGCTATAGCAGAGATTGCACAGATGTGTAGATGGCAGATTGCCGAGCCTATATCCCGCCAATGGCCCAGGCGAAGGCTTCGAAACCCCAAAGCACGGCGTTGACGATCGCGCCGTGGTCATGGGTGACGACGAAGGTAAAGATCCAGATCGGACACCAAAGCGCGATGGTGATCATGGCGCAAATACATATGCCAGAGAGGAGGGCCGCTTGCCCGCTATGCTCTCCGCGCTCCAAAAGATCGGCCACAAAATTGCGCACCCCTGCAGGGTATTGCAACCCTAGGGTGAGCACCGCGACAGAGAGATGCAATAGGGTGGGTAGGAGCGTGGAAAACAGCGTCACCATCAACCAAATATAATCGCCGGGCGCCCTGCGCATATCGGCAAAAAGCTGCGTCAAATCCACAAGTGGCACCCCATCGGCCGGGACAACAAAGGTGACAAAGGCGATGAGCGTGCATCCCAAGGCAAAGAAAATGGCAATCCCGCCCAGCCCATCTAACACCGCCCGCCAAGCCGCCCGCTTTTGCTCAAGCCCCAGGCGGAGCAGGTAGCGGGTCAAACCAACAGAGGCGAAATCAAAAACCGCGTTGACCAGCGGCAGGAGGCAAAAGGTCAGCATGACGAAAACCGCCCGGCTACGCTGGCCCGCACCAAAATCATCCGGCATTTTGATCGCCACGATCAAAAGGGCCACCAAAACGCCACAATAGAGTAAGCGCCAGGCCATCTGGCGGGAAGAGCGCTTCTCGGCGGTTGCGACTGCGACAGCGACCGCGACTGCGCTTGCGAATGCGACTGCGCCTGCGACTAAGCCTGCGACTGCGACATTTTCTGGCACAGCAAAGCGATCGGCGAAAATTAATCCCAAGAGCAAAATCCCGGTGGCGAGGATAACCAATGTCCAGCGCCACCGGGATTTTGACGCTCCGGCAAAAAGGTAAAAGAATAACGAAGATCCGAGCCAGACCGCGGTAAATATTCGCGCCTGTGGCGGGCTGGCGGCAATCACCTCCTGGCCGCCAAAATCAATCGCATGGCCGCAGAGCCATTGGATTGTGATGGCCAAAATGGGATAGGCAAAGGCGAGGGCCATGGTGATGTTGAGCAGGCCAAAGCTCCAAGCCCTTTGCGCCGGGCCTTGCTGCGCCTCGCGGGAGGAGAGCCGGGAGTCGAGCCAATCCAACCCTTTGCGCATCACCGAACGGTAGCGTTCCGCCGGGCGATCATGGCGCAGCAGATCACACCAATATGCGCGATCACTTGGGTAACTGCGGTGTTGCGTAGTGCCGGTACGCACATCAAAGCGATGAAACAGACAATCGGCCAGCCGAGCGCCCAATTTTGGCGCAGGCTCCAATCCAACAGCTTTAAAACAATTTCCACGGCATCCCCGCGCTCAAAATTTTCTTTTCAGAATATCAAGAGGCTGGGGGATTTCAAGTGGGCTGGCTTACCGGCGGCGGTCGCGGCGGCTGGACATGGGTTGGAAGGCCACCCCGACATGCGCTTCGCAATAGGGTTTGCCGGCCTTCACCGCCAGACCGCAGAACCAAAAATCCTCTGTCGCAGGATCACCGACCGGCCATTTGCAGGTTTTTTCGGTCAATTCCATCAAGCTGATCTTCTTGGCGGTCTTTTCCACTTCACTGACCTTGGCCAGAGCCTCCGGGCTGATCTCATTGGCCGAAGGCTGCGGCGGCAGAGGCTGGCCGGCAGGAATGATCTTGCGCACCGCCGGCGGGGTGACCCGCATGGTTTCGGGCGCAGGCGCGGCCGGTTTTGGCGGCGCGGTTGGTGTTGCGGGCGCGGCGCGCTTTGCCTTGGCCTGCGTCTTGGCCTTTTCCTTGGCGGCCGGCTTGGCCGTGGTCGAGGTCACACGGTTGGACAGGCCCAAACGGTGCACTTTTCCGATCACCGCATTGCGGGTCACGCCGCCCAATTCCTTGGCGATCACACTGGCCGATTGGCCCTCGCCCCACATTTTTTTCAGAACTTCGACGCGTTCATCAGTCCAGGACATCACGCCCCCCCTTGAATTTCGTAGCAATAACGGGTGATACCCATGCAGCGTCCTACTTTAGGCTCAACTGAGGCTAAGGACAACCACCCAAGTGGAGATAAACTGTGGCAAATGTTTCTCAATTCGGCGTCAGACGCTTTGGACGGGTCAATTGGCTGGGCCTTTGGACGCTCATTCGCCGCGAAAATATGCGCTATTTGGCGATTTGGCAGCAGACAATTTTTGCGCCATTGATCACGGCAGCTTTGTTTCTATTGGTTTTTTCCATTGCCATCGGACCGGGTCGCTCGGATGTGATGGGGTTTGATTATGTCAGCTTTCTGGCGCCGGGTTTGTTGATGATGACGGTGATACAAAATTCTTTTGCCAATACGTCCTCTTCCATGCTTTCGGCGAAAGTCATGGGCTCCATTGTCGACACGCTGATGCCGCCCCTGTCGCCTTTGGAGATGACCGTGGGATTCTTGGCGGGCGGAATTGGTCGCGGATTGGTGATTGGCGCGGTGCTCTGTCTGTCGATGGGGCTGAGCCTCGGCATTTGGGTTGCCCACCCGCTTTGGACATTGGCTTTTGTGGTTTTGGGCGGGATGTTCATGGGCGCGCTGGGGCTTTTGGGCAGCATCTATGCCTATAAGTTTGACCAGATGGCCGCGATTTCAAATTTTGTGATCACACCCTTGGCCTTCTTGTCGGGGACCTTCTATTCGATCCAAGCTTTGCCCTCAATGATGCAGCCACTGATCCATGTGAACCCGATGTTCTATATCATCGACGGTGGCCGTTACGGTGTTTTGGGGGTTTCCGATGGCAGCCCATGGATGGCTTTGGCCGTGATTTGCGGGGCCAATATCTGTGCGGTTGGCTTGGCCTGGTTTTGGTTGGCGCGAGGCTATCGGTTGAAATCTTAAAGGGATTTGCCGCAGCGGATATTTGGACTTTCCATGGCCGGGGGGCTTTGGTATGGTAAGGGCATGAAAACGATGATTGAAATCACCTTGCGACGCCGACGTCGCTGATATGACCGCTGCACCGCGGCCGGCCCCTCGTGTTTCTGCGCTCCCATGCGTGTTTCTCAATTTTGGTTTTCTCACTCCCTCCTCGTTAGAAAGGCTTTCCGATGATCCCTTCGATTCTGCCCACCTATAATCGCGCTCCGTTTTCGTTTGTCTCTGGCACAGGCAGCTGGTTGACCAGCGATGACGGTCGGCGATTTTTGGATCTGGGTGCTGGGATTGCGGTCAACAGCCTGGGGCATGCGCATCCGAAACTGGTGGCGGCGCTGACGGCGCAAGCGGGTCAATTGTGGCATACGTCCAATTTGTACCATATTCCCGCGCAACAAAAACTCGCTGATCAGCTGGTGGATCTGACCTTTGCCGATACGGTGTTTTTTACCAACTCTGGGACCGAGTCCTGTGAATTGGCCGTGAAAATGGCGCGCAAATATTTCTACGATAAGGGTCAGCCAGAGCGCGTGGAAATTATTGCCTTTGAGGGGGCGTTTCATGGGCGCTCCTCCGCAGGGATTGCAGCTGCTGGTGCGGAGAAGCTGACGAAAGGCTTTGGGCCCTTGCTGCCCGGTTTCGTGCAATTGCCATTTGCAGATCACGACGCGCTGCATGCGGCAGTCAATGAAAAGACCGCTGCCATATTGATCGAGCCGATCCAGGGGGAGGGCGGTATCCGCCCTGTGCCGGATCATTGTTTGAAAGGCCTGCGTGATTTTTGTGACAGCCACGGGATCTTGCTGATTTTCGATGAGGTGCAATGCGGTGTGGGACGGACAGGGAAGTTGTTTGCCCATGAGTGGGCAGGGATTGATCCCGATATTATGATGGTGGCCAAGGGTCTTGGTGGGGGCTTCCCCATCGGGGCGGTTTTGGCGAATGAAGAGGCCGCAAGCGGAATGGGGGCAGGGACACATGGCTCGACCTATGGTGGCAATCCCTTGGGTTGTGCGGTGGCAAGTGCTGTCTTGGATGAGGTGGCTGCTCCTGAATTTCTGGCAGAGGTGAGCCGCAACTCTGGGGCGCTGCGCCAAGGTCTTGAAGGGTTGGTCGCGCAATATCCTGATGTGTTTGAGGGTGTGACGGGCGCGGGGTTGATGCTGGGTCTGAAATGCAAGGCGAGCAATATGGATGTGGTCACAGCCGGATATGACTGCGAGGTGTTGACCGTCCCTGCGGCCGAAAACGTCGTGCGTGTGCTTCCGGCGTTGACTATTTCAAACGCGGAGATTGCTCAGGCGCTGGAGCGGTTGGAGACGGCGGCGCAAACGGTTCAATCTGCGCAATGACCAGCGCGGCTTTTCACATTTCGGCGGATGGTGCAGCATGGCACGCCGCCAGCCTATAGGACAGTTTAAAGATGCAGAATTTTCTCGATATTGATCAGGTTGATCCCCGAAATTTGCGTGGCATTTTGGATGAGGCCGCGCGGATCAAGACGGCGCGTGCCGGCCTGTCCAAAGGCATGTTGGATGCTGAACGCCCACTTGAGGGCAAGATGGTGGCGTTGATTTTCGAAAAGCCATCCACGCGCACCCGCGTGAGCTTTGATCTTGGCGTGCGGCAGATGGGTGGGCAGACCATGGTTTTGTCCGGCAGCGAAATGCAGCTGGGCCATGGGGAAACCATCGCGGATACGGCGCGGGTTTTGAGCCGCTATGTGGACATGATCATGATCCGCACTTTTGAGGAGGCAACCCTGCTGGAAATGGCCGATTATGCCAGTGTTCCGGTGATCAATGGGCTGACCAACCGCAGCCATCCATGCCAAATCATGGCCGATATCTTGACGTTTGAAGAGCATCGCGGCTCTATTCGGGGCAAGCGCGTGGTCTGGACGGGTGATGGCAACAACGTTTGTGCGAGCTTCATCCATGCGGCCGGGCAATTTGGCTTTGATTTCGTTTTTGCCGGCCCAGCGACGCTGGATCCCGAGGCGGAATTTGTTGAGAAGGCGCGGGCCAAAGGTGTGAAGATCGAGATCCAGCGGGACGTTAAAGAAGCGGTGCGCGGCGCGGATCTGTTGGTGACGGACACTTGGATCTCTATGCACGACAGCCAAACCGCACGCGAGCGGCGCCACAATCAATTGCGCCCCTATCAGGTTGATGATGCGTTGATGGCGCAGGCCAAGCCGGATGCTCTTTTCATGCATTGCTTGCCCGCACACCGCAACGAAGAGGTTACCAGCTCTGTCATGGATGGGCCGCATTCTGTGGTCTTCGATGAGGCGGAAAACCGGTTGCATGCGCAAAAAGCGATTATGCGCTGGTGTCTAGACTAAACAGGCCGCTTGGGGCATGATTTTAGGTAAAGTCGCTGCTTGGCTCTGGTTGTTTGCGGATTAAGGGTTAAGGAGAGAGGGACGTTTCTCATAGAGTGATCTATCATGTCCTTAAATATTGGATGTTTGGTTCGAAGATTTGATTGGATGGGGCGATGGCGCGCGCCAGCGCCTCTGGATTGGTTGGAGCGCCAAGGGTTTTCTGCCCAGTCCGAACAGGTTGATGAGGCGCACCCCGATTACTTCCAAGACTCTCATCACATGGTTGTATTCTCACAGAAGAGCCAAGAGATTTGGCTTGGTCTCGGTGTGAGTCATCTTTTCAATAAACTGTGCCAATCCCAAGATCTTAAGGGCTTAGGTGAGGGTGTTGCCATGGTCGCGGATGATGCGCATGGCTATTACGGCCTTCAGGAGTTTGCACAGGGCGAGGCCGGTTGGGGCGCGCAGGTGACAACTGCGCCGGCCAGCATGTGGATGCGCCCTCCCTCAGACAGGACCGCAAGCCCCCAGCGCGCCAAGGCTATCGCCTCGGTTGCAGATCTTTTGGGCGCGCGGGTCTCAGTCATCGAAGCCTGCGCGACAGCACAGGGCGAGGATGCGGCTTGTGGCATTGCATGGCATGGGCAGATGCAAGATTGGGTCTTGGCGGTGATGGGGTCTGATGGGAAGACTTATCAACAAATTGATTATTCAAATTTTTTGCCAACTGGAGCTTTATTTGAGGCGGTTGACCCTCCCGGTGGTTGGCCGCGCTATTGGCGGCAAGGGGATCTGTTTGCCGCGATGCAAGATCATTTGAGCCGGGCCTGGTGTGGCGTCGGGTTGAGTGAGTTTACGCTCAATCATCCAATGCTGCGGGGCCCCTGCCTCGTGATTGAATTGACCGCGGATAAATAACACAAGTGCTTCGGCGCTGGAGGTGAAGATGACACAGGCACATATTGGTGTGATTGGGGTTGGAACGATGGGTTCGGCACTGGCGTTGAACTTCGCCGAGAAGGGCCAAGATGTCGCTCTTTGGAACCTTGAGCTGAGCGCGGTTGATCGCATGATCGCCTCCGCTGGGGATCTGGCCGCTCGTTTGCAGCGCTGCGAGACCCTGGCCGATCTGGTGGCGGCTCTGCCTGCGCCGCGCGCCATTGTCCTAATGATCCCGGCGGGCGCGCCGGTGGATCAAACGATTGCTGCGCTTCGGCCCTTGTTATCTGCGGGCGATACCATCATTGATGGCGGCAATTCAGATTTTCGCGATACGATGATCCGAACCACAACTCTGGAAAAAGCGGGGCTGTCCTATTTGGGGATTGGTGTGTCTGGCGGCGCTGAGGGCGCACGGCGGGGGCCGTCCATGATGGTGGGAGGTACAAGCTCTAGCTACAGCCGTATCGCGCCCGTTCTGGAGGCAATTGCAGCGCGCTATGACGGAGATCCCTGTGTGGCGCATTTGGGACCAGATGGGGCTGGGCATTTTGTAAAAACGGTTCATAACGGGATCGAATACGCCGATATGCAGATGATCGCCGAGGTTTACGGCATGATGCGCGATGGCGAAGGTCTGGCAGCCAGCGATATCGCGCCGGTCTTTCGCAGCTGGAACCGTGGCCCGCTGGAAAGCTATCTTATCGAAGTCACCGCAGAAGTCTTGGGGACCAAAGATCCGCAGACTGGTGAGGACATGGTGGATTTAATCGTGGACCAAGCCGGGCAAAAAGGCACCGGCCGTTGGACCGTGATTGAAGCGCTGCGTATGGGGCAAGCGGTGAGCATCATTGAGGCGGCGGTTGGCGCCCGGGTCATGAGCGCGCAAAAATCCACCCGCAAGCGCGCCGCCAGAGTGCTGGTGCCGGCGGGCACGGATACAATAAGTCCAGTCGCAGAGCATGATTTGCAATCTGCCTTAATCGTTGGGCGCGTTTTGGCCTATGCGCAGGGGTTCGAGATTTTGGCCGCCGGATCCAAAGAATTCAATTGGTCATTAGATTTTGCCCGCATCGCAGAGATTTGGCGGGCTGGCTGTATCATCTGCTCGGCCATGTTAGACGACATTGCCACCGCATTCCGCAGTCCGCGCCCGGCGGGGCATTTGGTGCTGTCCGACCATTTCACCCCGCTTCTGACCACCCATATCGCAGGGCTGCGCCGGGTGGTCTCTGCCGCTGCGCTCAAAGGGCTGCCTGTGCCGGCATTGGCAGCGGCTTTGAGTTGGTTTGACATGATCCGCCAAGAACGCGGAACCTCGGATTTGATCCAAGCACAACGCGATTACTTCGGGGCTCATTCCTTTGAACGTGTTGATGCAGACGGGTCGCATCATGGTCCGTGGCATTCGGGCTGACAGCTCAGCGCTTGCGGGGCTTGGCGCGTAGAGTCGGGTCCGCTTGGGTGGGATCTTCGGGCCAGGGGTGTTTGGGATATTGCGCCCGCATATCTTTGCGCACATCTGCATAGCTTCCGGTCCAAAAGCCAGGGATATCTGTGGTCACTTGGATTGGTCGATGTGCCGGAGACAGCAAGGTCACCTTTAGCGGGTGATCGCCGATCATAGGATGGCGGGTTTGGCCAAATATTTCTTGAATACGCAGTTCAATTGCCGGGCTGTCACCACTGTAATCAATCGCGATTTTCCGGCCCAGCGGCGTGGTGAAATGCGCCGGCGCAATTTTTTCAAGCTGGCGCAGAGCCGCCCAGCCAATATAGGCTTCTAGGGCTGGCAGCGGGTCAAACGCTTTCCAGTCTTGCTCTGTTGTCAGCCCCGTCAGATAGGGGGCCAGCCATTCTGGTGCGGCCGCGAGAAGGGCTGTATCTGACAAATCGGGAAATTGCCCGGGTGGCGCGGCCGCCACGCGGGCTTGTAAGAGCCGGGCGGCTTTCGGCAGGCGCAGACCCATCTGTTGCACGCCCTCCACCATAGCCGCCGCCAGTGCTTCGCTGGGTGCATCCCGCCAAACCTCTTGCGTAAGTGACAGGGCACCAAGCATTTCACTGCGATTAGCAATGACCCGGCGGTGGCGTTTGGACCAGTGGCAAAGGGTCTCCCATGTGATTTGATCGGCAAAAACCTCCCGCAGCTCTGCCTCACCCAGCGCCAGGGCCCTGCGGATTTTAGGGTCTAGACCCGTGCTAAAATGCGGATTTCCCAAATCTGAAATGACCAAATATCGCGCATTGGCCAAGGAATCATCTCTGGCCAAAACTGCGCCCTTCCCCCCGGCCATGATGTAGCGTGGCTGCGGGCCGGGGCGACGCTGGGCGACACGTTCGGGATAGGCCAGCGCCAAGCATTGCGCTGGGCTTAACGCGATCTCGCGCGTGCCTTTCGGCGCCAGTCTGCTGAGGCGTTTGGCCTCCTGCTTGATCCGGTCAAGCGCGCTGTGATCGCGAATGGGGCCGGCCTGTTCTTTGTTGCCGGCGGACCTGGTCAGCGCTGTAAGGGCAGGTGTGAGATCGCAATTTTGGGTCGAGAGAATGTCTCGATCCGATAGAAGTGCGGCCAGCGGCGCGGCGCGGGGTCCCGCTTGCAGCAGCATTTGCGCCAAGCGCGGATGCAGCGGCAACTTGGCAAGCGCCGCCCCATGGGGCGTGAGGCGACCGTCTGACAGCGCGCCAAGCTGAACAAGCAAGGCCTTCGCCTGGGCCCAAGGGCCTGGTGCGGGCGGTGTGAGAAAGGCCAAATCCTCTGGCCCGGAGCCCCATTGCGCCAGCTCAAGCGCCAGCGGGGCCAGATCGGAAATTGCAATTTCAGGTGGCGCGAAGGCGTGCATAGCCCCTTCTTCGGCCCGCGCCCACATGCGATAGCAACGCCCGGCGGCAACGCGCCCTGCGCGCCCGGCGCGCTGGGTGGCTTCGGCCTTGCTGACCCGTTCGGTGACCAGCCTTTGCAGACCCTTTTCAGGGTCATACCGGGCCCTGCGTGCGCGGCCGCAATCCACCACAACTCGAACATCTTGGATGGTCAGAGAGGTCTCGGCAATGGCGGTTGCCAAAACGATCTTGCGCATATTTTTCTGGGCCTCAGGCCGGATGGCCAGCTGTTGCTCGGCAAATGGCAGGTTTCCCAAAAGAGGCCGCAGAACGCAATTTTTGGGCAGGTGATCTTGCAGCGCAGCTTTGGTGCGGCGAATTTCAGCCTCGCCGGGCAAGAACACCAAGATCCCACCCTCTGTATCGGCCACGGCCTGTAGGATCAGGCTGCGGGCTTGCGCTTCAAAGGGCAGGTCTTTGGGCGCTGGGCGCGGCAGATAGGTCAGCTCCACGGGAAAACTGCGTCCGGCGCTCGTGACAATTGGCGCGTCATCAAGCAAGGCCGCTACGGGCGCGGCGTCCAGTGTGGCCGACATGACTACGAGCCAGAGGTCTTCTCGCAGAGTCTCGCGCAACTCCCATGCCAGGGCCAGCCCAAGATCGGCAGCCAAGGAGCGTTCATGAAATTCATCAAAGAGAATGGCGCCGACGCCAGGCAGCTCTGGGTCCGCCTGTATCATGCGGGTGAGAATGCCTTCTGTGAGCACTTCAATGCGGGTATTGGGGCCGATTTTGGATTGCCCGCGGATGCGATATCCCACGGTTTCACCCAATTTTTCACCCAGCGTGTCTGCCATGCGTTCTGCGGCGGCTCGCGCGGCCAAGCGCCGGGGTTCGAGCATCAGAATTTTGCCGGGGCACTGTCCCGACTCTAAGATGGCCAAGGGGGTGCGTGTGGTTTTGCCAGCCCCCGGCGGGGCCTGCAAAACCACCCGACCAGACTGTGTCAAACAGTCCAGTACTTGCGGCAGGACCGCATCTATCGGCAGAGCAAACTTCACCCCGCCCTTATCGGCGAGAAAATCTCGCGCGTCCACGGTTGGTTTGCGGTTGGTTTGTGGCGGATGCGTTTTGACATGCGAGAGTTTTGGGGGGATAAATTGCATCGCGCCGGGCCTTTGCATTTGCGCAGCGGCTCGGTAGATGGTCAATTCAAACAATTATGTCCGCAGTTAGAGTGCCGGACAGCGCCCCGGAGGACTGATGAGCAAAGCAGAATTCGCACCAGAGGCGACCGCCCGTTTGATAGAGCAGGGCAATCGGCGGGCTCTGGCGCGGGCGATCACTTTGGTGGAGAGTGCCCATCCTGATCATCGGCAGCAAGCCATGGCTTTACTCGCAGCTCTGCGTAAGGATCGGCAAGCCATTCGCATTGGATTGTCAGGCACGCCGGGTGTTGGCAAATCCACCTTTATTGAGAGCTTTGGGCTGCACTTGGTGGGGAGCGGTCTTAAGGTTGCCGTTTTGGCGGTCGATCCCTCCTCTGCGCGGTCGGGTGGATCTATTTTGGGCGATAAAACCCGTATGGATCAGCTCTCGCGCCATCCTGGCGCCTATATTCGCCCCTCACCCAGCCAGACCCATTTGGGTGGTGTGGCCCGGCGCACCCGAGAGGCCACGACCCTATGCGAGGCCGCTGGGTTTGATGTGGTGCTGATTGAAACCGTAGGCGTCGGGCAATCGGAGACGATGGTGGCTGAAATGGCGGATCTATTTGTGCTGCTGCTCGCACCGGCCGGCGGAGATGAGCTTCAGGGGGTGAAGCGCGGAATCATGGAGATGGCCGATTTGATTTTGATCAATAAGGCCGACGGCGATCTCAAATCAACCGCCACACGCACCTGCGCCGATTATGCTGGCGCGCTGCGTTTGCTGCGCAAGCGGTCACAAGATCCTGAGGACTTCCCCAAGGCGCTGACCGTATCTGCCTTGGAAGGCGCGGGGCTGCGGCAAAGTTGGGAGGAGATGCAGGCCTTGGTGGCTTGGCGCCGTGAGAGGGGTGTTTGGGCCCGCACAAGAGCGTCGCAAAATGCCTATTGGTTCAATGCTGAATTGCGCCACGCGCTGTTGACGCGGCTTGAACATGATCCAGAGGCCGCAGAGGCCTCACGGCAGTTGCAACAGGCTATTCACGCGGGGGACATCGCACCCTCCCTGGCGGCCGAGCAAGTGGTGGATATCTTCTTGCGGCCCAAAGCCTAGACGGGCTATCGATTCGGGGGGCTGGCTAGATTTTGGGAATGTTTGAGGTGATATTTCCAACATTAATCGTGAAAAGCCTAAAAACCGCTGTTAAAGCGCAGCGGAAGACGGCAAGAAGGCTTGACCTCGCATTGGGATACTCCTAAACCCCGGCAACGAGTTTTCACCCGAGGCCATTTGGCGCGGGTTTTCAATATCTGAATAAGGACGCATAAGATGGCACGCCGCTGCGAACTGACGGGCAAAGGCCCAATGAGTGGAAACAATGTAAGCCACGCCAAAAACCGCACACGTCGTCGGTTTTTGCCAAACTTGAACGAGCTGACTTTGCATTCCGATGCTTTGGGTCGTGCGTTCAAGCTGCGCATTTCTTCAGCTGCTCTGCGCACTGTGGATCATCGCGGTGGCTTGGATGCGTTCCTTGCTAAGGCTAAAGACACTGACTTGTCTGACACAGCCTTGAAAATCAAAAAAGATATCGCCAAGGCACAGGCAACCGCCTAAGCTCTGCTATCGATGTGATTACGAAAAGCTCCGCCTGTGCGGGGCTTTTTGCGTTTTGCAGGCCGCCTGATGGGCGCAATCGGGCAGAGCTGTAGAATAGGAGTAGCTTCGAGGGGCTTTTGATACAGGCAATTGATTTTAAGTTAGTATCGTGTACATTTCTTGTATTAGTGTTGCTGGATTTTAGCATGAACCCATTTTTGAAAGTTCCAATTCACTATTGGTTTATATCCTGCATGGGTGCCTTGTGGTTCGCCATGGGGGCCTTGGACTATGTGATGATCTCCTACAAAATTCCCGCCTATATGGAAACTATGCCGGAAGATCTGCGCTATTGGTTTGACCGGCGCCCGGTGTGGTTCACGGGCGTTTGGGCTATAAGCGTTTGGTCTGCACTTCTCGGATCTTTTTTATTACTGCTGCGGCGCAGGCAGGCGCTGCGCCTCTTTGTTCTGGCGCTGGTAGGCTTTATCATTGCGGCGCTTTGGGCCTATTTGTCTGAAGCGGCCAATATGGCGCATATGCAATCCACAATAACTCATATTTTCAATGGGTTAATTCTATTTTCCTTGGTATATTTTATATTTTTCTGCCGGTGATACATTCAGACGGGTGTTTTGCGTTAGACGGCGCGGGGCAATCGCGCGTCATTGGTCTGATAGCTATAGCACCCTGCGCGTTGGTACGGCGCTCATCTGCGGTGTGCGGATGTTGATCGCCCATTGACCAAACCCTTACTCTATTCCATATCCCACATATGACAGCTCTAACTCATATCAGAAACTTCTCCATCGTGGCGCATATTGACCACGGAAAGTCCACTTTGGCTGACCGGCTGATCCAGGAGACTGGAACCGTTAAGGAACGGGATATGCAGGCGCAGATGTTGGACAGTATGGATATCGAACGCGAGCGCGGGATCACCATTAAGGCCAACACAGTCCGAATTGATTACACGGCCCTCAATGGCGAGAGCTATGTGCTCAATCTGATCGACACGCCGGGCCATGTGGATTTTGCCTATGAGGTCTCCCGCTCCATGCGCGCGGTGGAAGGTTCGCTTTTGGTGGTGGACAGCTCACAAGGGGTTGAGGCGCAGACGCTTGCGAATGTGTACCATGCGCTTGATGCAGATCATGAGATTGTCCCAATTCTCAATAAGATTGATCTGCCAGCGTCCGATTGTATGCGCGTGGCGGAGCAGATTGAAGATGTGATTGGCATCGATGCGACAGAGGCGATACAGGTCTCTGCCAAGACGGGCCAAGGGATTGTTGAAACGCTTGAAGCCATTGTGCACAAGCTTCCGGCACCGAAGGGTGATATCAATGCACCCTTGAAGGCAATGTTGGTGGACAGCTGGTATGATTCCTATTTGGGAGTGATCGTGCTGGTGCGGATCATCGATGGAAAGCTGAAGAAGGGTGAACGGGTTAAGTTCATGTCCAACGGCAGCACCCACCATGTGGACCGCATTGGTGTTTTCCGGCCACAGATGGAAATGATTGATGAATTGGGGCCGGGCGAGATCGGGTTTTTGACCGCCTCTATCAAACAGGTGCGTGATACCCGCGTCGGCGACACCATTTGCCATGACAAGCAAACTGTAGAAGCACTTCCTGGCTTCAAACCAGCGCAGCCGGTGGTCTTTTGTGGCCTGTTTCCTGTGGATGCGGCGCAATTTGAAGACCTGCGCGACAGTATCGATAAATTAGCCCTGAATGACGCGAGTTTCAGCTATGAGATGGAAACCTCGGCCGCGCTTGGCTTTGGGTTTCGATGCGGGTTTTTAGGGTTGCTGCATCTTGAGGTGATCCGCGACCGTATTGAGCGCGAATACGCGATTGACCTGATCACCACAGCTCCCTCGGTGATTTATGACATCCACATGCGCGACGGGCGGATCGAGCAGCTGCACAACCCGGCAGATATGCCCGACCTTACGTTAGTTGACCATCTTGAAGAGCCGCGGATCAAAGCGACGATTTTGGTGCCTGATGATTATCTTGGCGATGTTTTGAAACTCTGCCAAGATCGCCGCGGTGTGCAATTGGATCTCACCTATGCGGGTTCGCGTGCGATGGTGGTTTATGATTTGCCGCTCAACGAGGTGGTGTTTGATTTCTACGATCGCTTGAAATCTGTGACCAAAGGCTATGCCTCTTTTGATTACCAAATGATCGGCTATCAGCAGGATAATTTGGTGAAGATGAGCATTCTGGTCAATGACGAGCCAGTGGATGCGCTGAGCACAATGGTGCATCGAGACCGTGCGGATGCGCGGGGCCGGGCGATGGTTGAAAAGCTCAAAGATCTGATTCCCCGCCATATGTTCAAAATCCCAATCCAAGCGGCCATCGGTGGCAAGGTGATCGCGCGTGAAACTCTGAGCGCGATGCGCAAAGATGTGACGGCGAAATGCTATGGTGGTGACGCGACACGGAAGAAAAAACTCCTGGAAAAGCAAAAGGCTGGCAAAAAGAAGATGCGCCAGTTTGGCAAAGTCGACATTCCGCAAGAGGCGTTTATTTCAGCCTTGAAGATGGATGGCTAGGCGCGCTGAGCGGCTAGGCGTCTAAAAACACACGAACCGCAGCTTCGAATTCACGCGGTTTTTCCGCGTGCAGCCAATGGCCCGCCTGTGGAATTTTGGCGAAACGGGCTTTGGGGAAGAGGGCTTTGATGCGTGGGCGGTGCTCTGGACGCAGATAGTCCGAGAGGGCGCCGGTCAGGAACAGGGCCGGGGCGTTGAAATCGCCTGAGATGTCAGGAAACCCAATGATTTGATCCATCGAGGCGCTGAGGGCCGGCAGGTTGAGCCGCCAACGTTGCGCGCTGACATTCAAGCTTTGTAACAAAAAACTGCGCAGGGCTGGATCCTCGATATGGGCGCTTAGGGCTTGATCGGCCTCTGCGCGGCTTGTGGTGTGGTCGAGGGGCACAGATTGCATGGCGTCTATGACGGGCTGCTGGCTATGGCTATAGCCGACGGGGGCAATATCGGCGACGATGAGACGGCGGATCGGCGCGCCAGAAAGCGCGGCGACCATGGCCGCCTTGCCCCCCATAGAATGGCCCAGTAGATCAACCGGTTGATCCAAGGTTGTGGCCACTTCTTCGATATCTGCGGCCAAAGCGTGATAGCTGTGGTCCTCAGACCAGGGGCTTGCCCCATGGTTGCGCATGTCCAAAGCAATAACCCGGCGGTGATTGGCCAATCGTTTGGCAATCACACCCCAATTGCGGCCAGAGCCAAACAGCCCGTGGGCGATGATCAAAGGGGTGCCGGCTTCAGAGCCATTTTCAGGTCCATGGGAGATCATATGTAACATATGGGCAATCTAATCTGGGTTTGCACTCTGCGCCAGCCCCGCTAGGGTGACTTTGCTGTAACGAGGATAAACTATGTCAACGCTTTCCCGAACCATACCGACCCAAGGCCTGCATCATATCACTTTGACCGGAGCTGGGCGACAAATTACCTTGGATTTTTGGGAGGGGATTTTGGGCATGCCCTTTGTCTTTGAACAGCCCAATCTCGACAACCCCGATGAGAGCCATTTGTATTTTGATCCTGGGGATGATCGTTTGATCACGGTATTTTGCGATGAGACCCGGGCACCTCTGCCGGGCAAAACCCCGATTGTGCCAGGTGCCGTGCATCACATTGCTTTTTCGGTCAGCCAAGCGGTGTCGATACATTTGCCGGAAAAACTGGATGCGCTTGGGATTGCACATTCGGGTTTGAAAGATCGGGGGTTTATGAGCTCAATTTATTTTCGCGAGCCCTTGGGGCTGTTGATTGAGTTGGCGTCTTATAAGTTCACGCCGCCGCAGGGGGTGTCGCATGCGCGGGTGCTGTTTGAGGCGCATCGCATTCGGGTGGCGGCGGGGGATGCTGCGATTGCAGATCGGCATGTGGCCGAAGCCTTGGCGGTATTGGTGCATCGGCAGGTGCCAAGCTTGTCGGATATATAGGCCGGCGGGTGGCGCTGTGTGATGGCGGGCAAGGCCCGCATCACAGGCGCCCCACCCGCCGTCCCGTAGATCAGTAAATCGGGAAACGGGCGCAGAGCTTGGCGACCTCGGATCGGACTTTTGCCTCAACAGCTGCATTTCCCTCTTCGCCATTGGCGGCCAATCCATCGACCACTTCGATGATCCAATCGGCAATTTGGCGAAATTCTGCTTCGCCAAAGCCGCGGGTTGTGCCCGCTGGGCTGCCGAGACGGATCCCGCTGGTGATGGTTGGTTTCTCTGGATCGAAGGGCACGCCGTTCTTGTTGCAGGTAATATTGGCGCGGCCGAGGGCTTTCTCGGTGGCATTGCCTTTCACGCCTTTAGGGCGCAGGTCGACCAGCAAAACATGCGTATCGGTTCCGTGGGTCACCGTATCCAGACCGCCTTTGATCAGCTGATCAGACAGGGCCTGAGCATTTGCAATCACGTTTTGGATATAAGTCTTAAACTCAGGTTTCAAAGCTTCGCCAAATGCGACGGCTTTGGCGGCGATCACATGCATCAAGGGTCCACCTTGAATGCCGGGGAAGATGGCCGAATTAAATTTCTTGGCCAGGGCCGCGTCATTGGTCACGATCATCCCACCGCGAGGGCCACGAAGGGTCTTGTGCGTCGTAGTTGTCGCCACATGTGCATGGGGGAAGGGGCTTGGGTGTTCACCCGCCGCCACGAGGCCCGCGAAATGCGCCATATCAACATGCAGATAGGCGCCAACGCTGTCGGCGATCTCACGCATACGCTTGAAATCGATTTGCCGCGGAATGGCAGATCCGCCCGCTACAATGAGCTTGGGCTTATGCTGAGTGGCCAGCTCTTGAACTTGATCATAGTCCAGCAAGTTGTCCTGTTTACGCACGCCATATTGCACAGCATTGAACCATTTGCCCGATTGGTTGGGCGCGGCTCCATGGGTCAAATGGCCCCCGGCATCCAAGGACATGCCGAGGATCGTATCGCCCGGCTGCAAGAGGGCTTGAAAGACACCTTGGTTGGCTTGGCTGCCCGAATTGGGCTGGACATTGGCAAATTCGCATCCAAACAGTTGGCAGGCCCGCTCCATGGCCAAGGTCTCGGCAATGTCCACATATTCACATCCGCCGTAGTAGCGCCGTCCAACATAGCCTTCGGCATATTTGTTGGTCATGACAGAGCCTTGAGCCTGCATCACGGCCTTTGAGACAATATTTTCGGAGGCGATCAACTCAATTTCATCGCGCTGGCGAGTCAGCTCTTTATCAATGGCCTGTGCCAAGGCTGGATCGGTATCGGCCAGATCTGCATTGAAAAACTGGGAGAGGCTGGATGTCATAGTATTGCTCCTTGGGCGGTTTGTGCCTTATTGCGTGTTTCCTATCGGAAATGTCAAAGGTTCCTGCCGCGACCTTTTGACCTGATTCCCGTTATTTTAGCCATGGCTTGCGTTTTTAGCCTGCCCCAGCATAGGGTGCGGAAACGGAGTTTCCGAAATGCACAAGACAGAGAATAAACGCATCGCCTTTTTGGCCAGTACCGCAGATTTGGCGCAGTCTGCAAGGAATACATTTGTGCACAGTTTTGGCGATTGCGACCCAAGCGCGGCGGAGGTGATCGTGGCGCTCGGTGGCGATGGTTTTATGCTGCAAACATTGCATGCGACACAGCATTTGAATGTGCCCGTTTATGGGATGAATCGCGGTACCGTTGGGTTCTTGATGAATGAGTTCTCAACCGAGGGCTTGATTGCGCGACTGGCGGCGGCCGAGGAGGCTGTCATCAATCCTTTGCGGATGCGGGCAACCTGTGTCGATGGCCAAACCCAGACGGCGCTGGCGATCAATGAGGTGTCACTCTTGCGTCAGGGACCACAGGCGGCAAAATTACAGATTTTTGTCGATGATCGGCTCCGGTTGAGTGAATTGGCCTGTGATGGAGCCTTAGTTGCGACGCCAGCGGGCTCGACCGCGTACAACTATTCCGCGCATGGTCCGATTTTGCCGATTGGCTCCGAGGTTTTGGCGCTGACGGCTATGGCTGCTTTTCGGCCACGTAGGTGGCGCGGGGCGGTGTTGCCGAAGGCTGCGAAGGTGCGGTTTGAAGTGATCGAACCTGTCAAACGGCCCGTCATGGCTGATGCGGACAATTGCTCGGTCAAGAATGTGATGTCGGTGGAGATTGAAAGCGCCGGGGATGTGGCGCACCGTTTGCTGTTCGATCCGGATCACGGGTTAGAAGAGCGGCTCATTCGCGAGCAATTTGCCTAATTGGGTGTAACAGCCGGGCCCGCATGCATGGCCCGGCTGTAATTTTACTTAGGTGCCTGAAGAGGACGCCAAGCCAACTGTTGCCACGATTGCGATCAGTGGCACAAAGTTTACAAAGCTGGATGCACCGAGTGCACCTTGTGCAGAAGAGGTTGTGCCAACCATAGATGCTGCGAATGCACCTGCAAGAACGAGTTTTTTCATAATGGATCTCCATCTAAATTTATTGACGTCATTTGAGTCGAGAACGGCCCTAATAGGCCACGCGTCATTTTATCGATAACAAGAAGTGACCAAAAATCAAGACGTGTTGATAAAACTTTTTATTGTTTAACATCACGTTAAGATCAAGCGGCAAAGAGTGCGTCCGGTCTATTGGGCGGCGCATCTCATGGTTGCGCATATCCCAATTTTTGTAGTGCTAAACGCACCTCGTCCAAAACAGCGGGATCATCTATCGTTGCAGGGGCCTTATAGGCTTTGCCATCCGCGATGCTAGCCATGGTTGCGCGCAGGATTTTGCCTGAGCGTGTTTTGGGCAGGCGATCCACCACACAGGCCAGTTTGAACGCGGCAACAGGGCCAATCTTCTCGCGGACCAATGTGGTCACCTCGGCGACAACTTGCTCAGCTGTGCGGGTGCAGCCGTCGTTGAGGCAGAGAAACCCAAGTGGCAATTGCCCCTTGAGCTCATCGCTCACACCGATCACGGCGCATTCGGCCACATCCGGGTGACTGGCCAAAACTTCTTCCATCCCACCGGTCGAGAGCCTGTGTCCTGCGACGTTGATGACGTCATCGGTCCGCGCCATGATGTAGAGATAGCCATCCTCATCAATCATCCCGGCATCACCGGTTTCATAATAGCCGGGAAAGGTGGTGAGGTAGGACTTAATGAAACGATCCGATGCATTCCAAAGGGTGGGTAGAGTGCCCGGGGGGAGTGGCAGTTTGACCGCAATGGCGCCCAACTCGCCAACCGGCATTTGATGGCCCCCTTCATCCAAGATTTGCACATCATAGCCCGGCATGGCCACGGTCGGGGAGCCAATTTTGACCGGCATGGCCTCAATACCCGCCGGATTGCCGGCGATGGTGAAGCCGGTTTCGGTTTGCCACCAGTGGTCATAGACCGGCACGCCCATGACCTCTTGCGCCCATTCAATGGTGTCCGGATCGGCCCGTTCGCCGGCCAAATAAAGCGCGCGCAACCGGCTCATGTCGAAATTTTTGATCGATTCGCCTTTTGAGTCTTGCCGCTTGATCGCACGAAAGGCGGTGGGGGCCGTGAAGAAACTGCGCACATCATGCTCGGCAATCACCCGCCAAAAGGTTGTTGCATCCGGCGTGCCGACCGGCTTGCCTTCAAAGACGACCGTTGTGTTGCCATGGATCAATGGCGCGTAACAAATGTAGGAATGTCCAACGACCCAACCCACATCAGAGGCGGCCCAAAAGACATCGCCAGGATCCACGTTGTAGATGTTCTTCATCGTCCAGTTTAACGCCACCAGATGTCCCGCGGTGGGGCGCACAACGCCCTTGGGCGCGCCGGTTGTGCCGGAGGTATACAGAATATAAGCGGGATGATCACCGGATACTGCCACGCAGGGCGCGGGGGGCACGCCCTCTTGCAATTCATGCCATTCAATGTCCTGAGGCCCCAACTCAGCTTCACATTGGGGGCGCTGGAAAATAACGCTAAATTCAGGTTTATGCGTTGCCAGATCAATCGCGCCATCGAGCAGTGGTTTATATTCAACAATGCGGCCGGGTTCGATACCGCAGGAGCCTGCAATAATCGCCTTTGGCGTGGCGTCATCAATACGCACGGCCAGCTCATTTGCGGCGAAACCGCCGAAGACAACCGAATGGATCGCGCCGATACGGACACATGCCAACATGGCGACCAAGGCCTCAGGGACCATCGGCATGTAGATGACAACCCGGTCTCCCGCCAGAACCCCTTTGGCAGCCAGCCCGCCTGCGAGGGCGGCGACTTGCTCTTGCAACTCTGCATAGGTGGTTTTGGATTTCTGTCCCGTGACAGGGCTGTCATAGATAATGGCCACCCGATCGCCATTGCCGGCCTCGACATGGCGATCTACGGCATTGTAGCAGGTGTTGACCTGCGCGTCCTTAAACCATTCGTACAGGGGGGTGTCATCATCCCACAGAGCTTTGGAGGGCGCTTTGATCCAATCAATCGCCTCAGCAGCTTTCATCCAAAATGCCTCTGGGTCTGCCTGCCAACCGGCATAAACTTCTTTATAGGACATCTGATCGCCTCCACTTCAGTTTTGAGAAGGTTATTCCCTATCACAGGCTTGGACGCAACATTGGGCTTGCGCTAACATTTTGGGATGCGGCGATCCGCCATTGCATCATGAGGAACTCTCGTGGAAAATAGCTATTAACCCACTGTGATATCGGAGAGAGACCATGCAAAATATACGCGCCGAAGTGGTGTTGCCGACCAAACAATTGCGAGATGACATTCCGTTTTTCACCAAGACCCTTGGGATGCGGATGGATGAAATTTTTCCGGCCGACGATCCCAGCGTTGCGGTGTTTTCAGGCTATGGTTTGCGGGTGCGGGTGCAAAAGGACGCCCAGACTGCGCCGGGGGTGCTGCGCATCCTGTGTGACGATCCGATGTTGATTGCGGGCGGTCAGACGCATTTGACCGCGCCCAATGGCACGCGCATCGAAATTGCCGCCCTTGCTCCGCCCGTGGTGATGCCGCCTGTTGCGCATGAATTTGTGATGCGCCGCATGGCCGATCAGGCGCCCTGGGTCATTGGACGCGCAGGCATGCACTATCGCGATCTTATTCCCAGCCGTTTGGGCGGTTCAATCATCGCCAGCCATATCCGTATTCCTGGCGGCGGGCCTGTGCCGGATATGGTGCATTTCCACTCGGTCGGATTTCAGCTGATCTATTGCTACAAAGGCTGGGTGGATTTGGTCTATGAGGATCAAGGGCCGCCGTTTCGCCTCGAAGCTGGAAATTGCGTGATCCAACCGCCAGAAATTCGTCACCGTGTGCTCTTTGCCAGTGAGGATTTGGAGGTTATTGAGATTGGCGTGCCCGCAGAACACATCACCACGATAGATCATGACATGGATCTGCCAAACGAGCATATACGCCCGGATCGGCTGTTTGAGGGGCAAAGGTTTGTTCATTACAAAGCGAATGAAACTGAATGGCGCCCGTTTCGCCTGCCAGGTTTTGTGGCGCGCGATACGATGATTTGTGCTAATACAGGCGCGGTGGCGGGGGTTCAGGTGGTCAAGCCAGGGCCGGGCAGCCCTGTTTGGGCGCGTCACACGAGCGATATTCACTTCACGTTTGTCCTGAATGGTCAATTGACGCTGCAAAGCAAGGCGCAGGCGGCGCAGACCCTTGTGGCAGGCGATGCTTTTGTCATCCCGCCGGATATGGCCTGCCTTTATAGCGCACCGTCCGAGGATCTTGAGCTTTTGGAGGTCAGTTTGCCTGGTGACTTTGAGACCCATTTGGAAGACAGCGTTTAAGCCGTCAACGGCAATGGCATTTGCAGGGTAGACGGGGTTCGCCATTGGGTATGTAATGCGCAAGAGCGGCGCGGGGCGTCGGTTTTGAAAGGTGATCATCATGAGCAATGATTTAATTCTCGCAGCGTCTCAGGTTCGCCTGAAAGCCTATGTGCCCTATTCCAATTTCGCGGTCGGGGCAGCGCTGCGCAGTGCTAGCGGCGCAATTTATGTTGGATGCAATGTCGAAAATGTGGCCTATCCCGAGGGAACCTGCGCCGAGGCTGGCGCGATTGCCGCCATGTGCGCAGGGGGGGAATATGAGATTGTTGAAGTGGCTGTTATTGCCGGTGGAGACCGTCCCGTACCGCCCTGTGGTGGCTGTCGCCAAAAGCTGGCGGAATTTGCCAAGGGGCCGGTGACCGTGACGTTACTGGCAACCAGCGGCGCGCAAGAACGTACACAGGTGGCGGATTTGCTGCCGGGTGCTTTTGATTTAGATCATCTGACAGCTGGTGCTGAGGACCCGAAAGCCTAATGCTGACCCGTGACCTTCTTTTGGCTTTGCGAGAAGGCTGGCCCGTGCCGCCTGAAGCGGTGCAGGCTTTTGGGGCCAATTTGGGCGCGGGTGAAATCAGTGACGCACAGGCTGGAGCATTTGCCATGGCAATTTGTTTGCAGGGGCTGAGCGAGGAGGGGCGCGTGGCCCTGACACTGGGCATGCGAGACAGCGGCAAGGTGCTCAACTGGGATCTGCCCGGCAAGGTGATCGACAAGCATTCTACAGGCGGCGTGGGGGATTCAGTCTCCTTGATTTTGGCGCCGATGCTGGCGGCGGTTGGCGCCTATGTTCCGATGATTTCCGGGCGTGGATTGGGGCATACGGGCGGGACCTTAGACAAATTGGAGGCTATCCCGGGCTTGAAAACACAGTTCACCGAGGCCGAATTTCGCGCCATTGTGGCCAAGGTCGGCTGCGCAATCGTGGCACCAAGCCCGGATATCGCGCCGGCCGATCAACGCCTCTATGCGGTGCGGGACGTGACAGGGACCGTCCGATCTCGTGATTTGATCACCGCTTCTATTCTGGCCAAGAAACTGGCCGCTGGGCTGGAGGGTCTGGTGCTGGATGTCAAAACCGGGTCGGGAGCTGTGATGTCAGATCTTGGTCAAGCGCGAGATTTGGCGCAGGCTTTGGTTGCCACGGCCAATGGGGCAGGTTGCCCCACCAGCGCGGTTTTGACGGATATGAGTCAACCGCTGATCCCCAGTATTGGCAATGCGCTTGAGATTGCCGATGTGATGCGCGCCTTTGAGAGTGGGCAAGGGGCGATGGTCGAGGTGGCGCTTGAGCTTGGCACGCAGCTTTTGCTGCAAACGCAAATGTTTCTAACCGAGACAGGCGCGCGTGATGGCTTAAAAGCAACCTTGCAAGATGGCAGTGCAAAGGCCCGGTTTGGGGCGATGGTCCGCGCGCAGGGAGGCCCTGAGAATTTTGCAGATCGCTGGCAAGATTATCTGGAAATCGCTCCGGCTTATGAGCTGCGCTCACCCGGCACAGGCTATCTAGCTGAGATGGATGGGGCTGCGCTGGGGCAGGCTGTGGTTGCCCTCGGCGGCGGGCGGCAACGCGAAGATGATCGGATCGATCATTCCGTTGGCCTGTCGGACATTGCCCCGCTGGGCACGCATCTGCGCAAAGGCGCGCTGATCGCGCGGCTGCATTGCCGAAGCTCTAAACAAGCCGAAATGGCCATGCGCGCTGTTCAGGGTGCTGTGACTTTGAGCGCAGAGCCTCCGGTTTTGCCGGCTCTCATCATTGAGCGGATTACGCCAACAAAGGTGTCAAAACATGGCTAGGGCTTTCTTGGTCGTTCTGGATTCTCTGGGCTGTGGGGGCGCGCCCGATGCTTCGGAGTTTGGGGATGCGGGGGCCAATACGCTGGGCCAAATCATTCAGGCGCGTCAGGGTGATCTGCATATGCCGAATTTGGCCGCCTTGGGCCTGGGGGAGGCTTTGCAGCATTCAAGCGGCATGTCCTCTCCATGGCCGGCTGCGCGTTCTGGGGTCTGGGCGGTGGCGCGCGAAATCTCCAAGGGTAAAGATACCCCATCGGGCCATTGGGAGTTGGCAGGGGTGCCAGTGCCTTGGGATTGGCACTATTTTCCTGATGAAACGCCGGCGTTTCCGCCGCAGGTCTTGGCGGCGCTTCAAAACTTTGCAGGCGGCAGCCTGGCAAATTGCCACGCCTCTGGCATGCCAGTGATTGAGGCTTTTGGCGCCGAACATCTGCGCTCTGGTCTGCCGATTTGTTACACCTCTGTGGACAGCGTGTTTCAGATTGCGGCCCATGAAGAGCATTTCGGCCTGCAAAATCTTTATGATCTTTGCCAAGACATGGCGGGCATTCTGCATAAGATGAAGGTCGGGCGTGTGATTGCACGGCCCTTTGTTGGATCTTTGGAAACGGGATTTCAGCGCACGCTGAATCGCAGGGATTTTGCGATGGATCCGCCGTCTGCAACCCTTTGCGAATGGGTGATGCAGGCCGGCCGGCCCGTCCATGCCATTGGCAAGATCGGAGACATTTTTTCGATGCGCGGGATTACGCGCTGCCGCAAGGGCAGTGACGCGCAGCTGATGGAGCATTTGGCCGATGAGATGCGGCAGGCGCCCGATGGCAGTTTGACCTTTGCCAATTTTGTGGAATTTGACACGCTCTTTGGCCACAGGCGCGATGCGGAAGGCTATGCGCGGGCACTGGAATGGTTCGATGCGCAGATTGGTCCCATTCTGGCCCAAAGCCGGCCCGATGATCTGGTGATCTTTACAGCCGATCATGGCAATGATCCGACATGGCGCGGCACAGATCATACACGCGAGCAGGTGCCTGTGCTTGTTCATGGACAGAATTTGGCACAAACTCAGGTTTCTGATCGCATGATTGCGTTTCAAGATGTGGCCGTAACGGTGGCCGCGCATTTGGGTGTTGTGGCACAAGGGCAGGGTAGGAATTTCTTATGAGCTGGAAAACATTTCCGAAAATTGAGTTGCATCTGCATCTGGAGGGCGCGGCGGATCCGGCCTTTATCCGGGGTCTCGCGCAAGAGAAATCTGTCGATATTGGCGGGATTTTTGATGAAGAAGGCGCGTATAAATACAGCGGATTTGATGAGTTTTTGCAGGTCTATGAGGCGGCCACCCAAGCATTGCAAAGCCCAGAAGATTTTCAGCGCCTGACGCAATCGGTGCTGGAAAACCTCGCTGAGCAAAATGTGGTTTATGCCGAGACCTTCGTCTCCCCCGATTTCTGCGGTGGCAGAGATCTGGGCGCTTGGCGCGAGTATCTACATGCTATGCAAGAGGCGCATGTGGAGGGGGTCACGCTGAAAGGCATCGTCACCTGCATCCGCCATTTCGGGCCAGATAAAGCGCGGGAGACGGCCCTTTGCGCTGCTGAGACAGCGGGGGATTGGGTTGTCGGCTTTGGCATGGGCGGGGCAGAGGATGCCGGCAAAGCCGGGGACTTTGCCTATGCTTTTGACATGGCGCGCGAAGCTGGGCTGCGCTTGACCTCCCACGCTGGTGAATGGGGCGGAGCGCAATCGGTTTGGGATACGATTAACGATTTATGCATTGAGCGGATTGGCCATGGGGTCCATGCGATTGAGGACCCTAAGTTGGTCGATTACCTTGCCGAAACGGGACTTGTATTGGAGGTAAACCCTGGCTCCAATATTGCCCTTGGCGTCTATCCGAGCCTGGAACAGCACCCGATCGCCAAGCTGCGGGACGCAGGGGTGAAGGTCACTGTCAGCACCGATGACCCCCCATTTTTCCACACCGATATGACGCAAGAGTTCGAGCAATTGGAGAGGGTGTTTGGCTGGGGCGTAGATGATTTCCATGCGCTCAATGCCACCGCCCTTGATGCAGCGTTTTGTGATGCTGACACCAAAGAGGCTTTGGCCAAAACTCTGGAAAACTAGGGTCTGGTGTCACACCGCGGCAATCTTAATGTCATTTCAAAGACCTCTGCATAACCCAGCCGCCAAGCCAAATGACTTTGCCCGGTGGCAACACCGGGCTGCGCCTGCCTGCCCCTCGGCAGGCGCATTCACCATCTGGGTATACTGGAACGTATGGTTATTGCTCAAATTTTGCGGTGATTTTACCACGGCACATATGCGCCCGCCCAGGCCTTTCGTGTTGAAATGGCGTTATGCAGAGGTTTTTTTGAAGTGACCGCGCATTGTCAAAACTGCAATTTTGCACCAGTATCGTCTCATCTAATCCTTGTAATTGGCTAAATCCTATGACCCTTACCATTGTTGATCATCCGCTTGTGCAACATAAGCTGAGCTTGATGCGCGATAAGTCGACACCGACCAATCAGTTTCGCCAATTGCTGCGCGAGATCAGCCATCTGATTGCCTATGAGGTGACGCGGGATTTGCCGCTGGAGCTGTGCGACATTGAAACGCCCATGCGCTCTATGCAGGCGCCTGTGTTGGCGGGAAAAAAACTGGCTTTGGTCTCTATTCTTAGGGCCGGGAATGGGTTGCTGGATGGGGTTTTGGAATTGATTCCCTCGGCAAGAGTGGGGTTTGTGGGGCTTTATCGCGATGAAGAAACCCTACAGCCGGTGCAATATTATTTCAAAGTGCCCGATGACCTGCAAAACCGCGTTGTGATCGCCGTCGATCCCATGTTGGCCACTGGCAACTCGAGTGTTGCGGCGATTGATTTGCTCAAACAGGCGGGCGCGCGCAATGTCAAATTCCTCTGCCTCTTAGCCGCCCCTGAAGGCATTGCCCGTATGCAAGAGGCGCATCCTGACGTCGATATCACAACAGCCGCGGTTGATGACTGCCTCAGCGATATCGGCTATATTCTTCCTGGCCTTGGCGATGCGGGCGACAGGATGTTTGGGACGAAGTGAGGGGTTGGATGTGTTCCAATAATGCAAAGCTTGCATAATCCCTGAAGGTCATTCATGTTTCTCCACGTTAGAGTGATCTCGATAAGATATTCATTATTTTTTTTGATGTAAGTTTTTATATGAACAACAAACCCACCTCGACGACCGTACTAGAACCGACTGAAATTGCTGTAACCCAAACCATAATCCGGGCTGAAAACGGGGATGTGATTGTGGCAGTCGAGACCGGTTTGCGGATGCGATTGTCAGACCGGGTGATTGAAGACATCGCGATGCGCCTTGGAAAATCGGGCCATGGTTTTGGTACCATGCCGCAACGTGACGATACCAACAATTTGTTGGCAGATGTTGATCCCTCGTCGCAGGCGGAAGAACTGAGTTATTTTATCGGTGAAAATATTGATTGCTGGGACATTCAGCAAAGGGGAGAATTTGCCTCTTTCATGGCAGATTTGCCAGGCCGTCAGGGCGTGCGGGGATTTTTGAAACACCTGAAGGGTGGCGGTATTATCGCTGATACAGCGGGCCCCTTACAGGTGATTTTGGCCATCGGAGGAACTCGCGCGGCCTTGGCCACAGTGGAGTGTGACCGCTATCCCTATCACGTCGTCACATCAGCAGACGATATTGGAGCTGTTGGCTGTAGTGGTGAAACAGTTGCTGAGAAAACGGCCTTTTTGGAAGGGCTGCGGGAGATGACCCATGAGGCGTTGGTTGCCGATAGCCTTTTGTACCATGCACAGCAGGAACGCAGTCGCCTACCGCTCTATTTTGTGCGCGCGGAAACGGATGGGTCACATAGCGCTTCAGAGCTTGCGCGTGGGCGGGCGATTAAAAATTTAATGGTTTGCGCGAAAAATGCGATGAGTGCTGCCAGAAATCTTGGCAAACACGTCGCGCTAGATGCTGTTTTTGTGGATTTTTTTTGGAGGACGTGTCTGGTGACGCCGTCGATTATCGCGATGGCATGCTAGCAATTTTCGATGAAATCTCTGCTAAGTTTTCGGAAATTGGACTGGCAACACCACGATTTTTTACTTTTTTTGAATGCGGGGTTTTGGACTATTTACCGCCTAATGTTCTGGAGGGGCAATGGGAATTGTCATGGAGTCACGCGCAGCATGACCTGGTTTTTGTCGCACCGATCATGTTGCAATGGCTTTATGCAGAGGTCTTTTGACATGAACGCGCTCTAATAGAGACGTCGAAAACTAGTGGCTCTGAAATTGGGTGCTCGGCAAGTAATGCTCACTTAATTCTTTCAAAATGCGTGTCGTTGCACCTCCATGATTGTGGATAAAATTCGAAATTTGGTCATTGTTGACGTTCGGGGTGAAATTACGCCAATGGGTTAACAGATCATCAGGTGTGGCTAATTTGATCAATACACCGTCTTCGATTGCCTCTAAACCAGGGTATTCGATGCCCCATATGCTGGGGCCTACAACTACGGAATTCAGTAGACGTAGAGGTTCAATGATATTGTGGGACCCCTCGCCATTGAAACTATCACCAACGAACACCGATTGGGCCAATGCGTAGTAGAAATTGATTTCACCTAAACTGTCACCAAACAAACCATCACAATCAGCAGGTAAGGGCGTTAGCAGTGAAAGGTCTGCTGCAAAATCCCGTGATCGGACGGCCATATTTAAACCTGCATTACGCAATTTTTGCTTGGTCTCTTCAAAATTCTTTGGATGGCGAGGCACATAGATTATGAACGGTTTAGGTCCAATTGTATTTTTCAAAAGCTCCTGAACTACAGGTATCAACATTGGATCCTCGTCGGGGGCCGTACTCGCAAGGCAAATGCGAAGTCGTTTTGGATCAATGGTTTCCAAAAATGCATCAGCTGCGTCAAGCTGTGTTTGCGGGATAGTTTGTTCGAATCTCAATTCGCCTGTTACGCGAACATTTTTGGCTCCAAAGTGACAAAATCTTTCTGCATGACGTTGAGATTTGGCGAGTATTAAGTCAAATCCCTGGATACTACGTGCGCGTATTCGTCCAAACCCCTTTTGATCGCGCGCAAAGCTTTTGTCTGGGTATTGTGCTTGTGCCATGATCAAAGGCACCCCTAGACGTTTTGCTTGGGCAATCATTTGTGGCCAAAGTTCAATTTCCATAATCATGCCAAATCTAGGCTTATGATTACAAATGAATCGACGCAGGGCCCAGGGTAATTCGATGGGGGTCCAGCGCAGATATAAGCGTTTCGCAGCAATATCATCTGCAAAAAGTTTCGACGCTTCGGCCCGCCCGGCCGCTGTTATAGTCGTCAGCAAGATTGTTTCACCACGATCTATCAAACTGCGAATGAGCGGATCTGCTGCACGTGTTTCTCCTAAGCTGACGGCATGTACCCAAATTGTGTCTGGTGGTATTGGTGATCCACCTCCAAATCTTTCGCGCAAATTTGTTATATATAAAGGTTCCGAACGGCTACGGTACCACAGGTATAAAATTATCAATGGCAAAGCCACATGCCAAAGGATTGACCAGAGACATAAAACAAGACGATCTGACAGACGGTTTGGAAACATTAGATCCAACCCCGTTGATGACCCAACATCCGGGCTTGAGCGATCGTAGCTAAGTAGCTGTGTGATGACAAATGATCCGGCATCACAGATGCATCACAAATCGAAAGGCCATCAATTCCATGGACTCGAAAATCGGGTGCGACAACGCCATCACGCGCTGTGCGTGCCATGCGGTTTGACCCGATCAAATGATAACCAGAATATACACCAGTGCGGATCAATGTTTCATCATCAATATGGTTGGAATGCGGCGCAAACCCCATTTGGAAAATCAAGTTACGGGCATGGCTTAACGCCTGCAGTGTTGTTGTCATATCGCGGTGGTCGGCTAAAAATCCTGGATCAATACGTAATTCCTTTGATGTCAATTCAACCGACCCTTCGGAATAGGGCCAAAGTGCATACATTCCCAAAGAAGCGCCCCGTACTTTTTCGAATACGATCCCTTTTGTGCCAACTTGTGATCGGTCTTGGGTGAAATGTACCAGTTGAATGCGATACGGATTATTCCATTCGACATTCAAACCAGCTGATGCACCTGGGCCGCGCAAAATGGTATCAGACTGACCTGTCAAAAATTTGAACCCTTCAGCCAACGCTTTAAAACCACGGGTTTTTTGATTCAGCGTATCATGTTCGGGGCAAGAAAACGGGATGCGCAAATTTGCGTGATCTTTTAGGTGTCGACCAACATGAGGTTGATCCAATTTGCCCGCAATTCCAGCTCGACGCAGCATCGCACTATCACCGATACCAGAATTTAGTAAAAGGGTGGGGGATCCAATAGCACCAGCAGACAGAATGATTTCCTGTGCGTGTATTTCAACGCCACTTACTAAAACAACTCCTGAAACCCGACTATCGGTAAAGATCAATTCTTTTGCGGTTCCTTGAACGATCGTGAGCTTTGACTTTTTGGCTTGGCGGTAAAATGCCTCCAAGTGGTTGTGTCTTAAACCCCATCGCGTATTTACATGCAGGGGTGATGCTCCAAAGAAATCATCATCGGGGTCGTCCAGCAAACGGGCACCGTCAGCCACCGTCGTTTTCAAAAACAGTTCGCTCAGACCATCTGTCCATGTGTGAACGCGCGGCGCAGCGTTCGATGCTCCTGGTGATAACTCACGTAAGATATCTGAAAAATTTAACCCAATTTTGTCATAGACTTGGGTATATCTATGGCGGGGCCCAGCATATGCTACATTACCATTGATCCGAGAGGATCCACCCAACCCTCGCCCAGCGAGTATGGGCCGCGCAAATCCACCAGCGCTCGTCAAAGGGATAGATCGCCAAACATCCACAAAACGCGAATTGCCTATAATTTTACCGACCATCAATGGAATACGCTGGAAAATGTGACGCCCACTGCTGACACCTTGTTCAATCAAGGCAACGTTCAATTCTGCACGTGTTGCCATGCGGGCCAGTTCTAACCCCGCGGAACCACCGCCCACGATCACGAGGTCAAATTCAGGGACGGACAAATTCCACTCCCTGCGATACAAGCCAATCATGCTGGGTTTCTGCCATCGTCCAGTCAAAGGGTGTATCGATATCATTAGCAATCGGATTGGTTAGTGTTACGAATTTTGTGCCAGTGGGTGAAAAACCTAGCCCGTTTTTAAGGTTCGTTACACAGCCAGCATAAAACGCCCCATCCACAAAACGATATTCTCTGACACGCTCTTGGCGTGTTTCAGTTTTGGGACCAGTTATGATCGGCCCAGATGACAATTCGATGATATCTTCTGGCGCTTCTGCAGGGGTGGTACAGGATACGACCGTTGGATTTTTCTCCAACGCTGACACCAGTCGTTCCAAATCGACCTTTATCCGTAACGGCGACGTGGGTTGTAACAGAATATAATTATTGGAGTTAGTGGCCTCACAGACATCCAGAACTACGTCCGCCATGCTGGCTGTATCTTTGGCCAACTGCTTGGCCCGATTGTGCACCAACAAATTCATTGCCCGAGCCAGCTCCGCCACCTTGGGATCATCAGTGGTACATAGAACCTGTGCATCTAATTTGTTCGACAGCCATTTTGCAGCAGCAAATGACCAATTCACCAAAGGCGCATCGCGAAAGATTTTGGTGTTTTTTCCAGGAATTCCTTTGGATCCTGCCCGGGCTGGTACCACGATTAACAAAACTTAGTCTGCCAATGCGTTCAATGCATCCGCAAGCGCTGCATAATCTTCGACCGATCGGCCCAAAACGACGGGGATTGCGATTTGTCGTTCCAAAAGCGCGAGGGTTTCCATCGCGGCAGGGGTGCGTGTGTCGAACCCCATGTGATCCCAAAATACCGAGCAATGCCAATTCATAGCATCAGGTAAATTTTTTGTTCCAAAGCCCATGTCACTCAATAGGGTGATTGCGCTATCGCGCAAATTTTTATCTTTGACTTCGAAAATCACGGTGTCAAACGCAGGTTCGGCTTCTGCTGGGATTGCGCGCTTTTTAAACGCTGGGACGGTGACACCATCACACAATATTTTGAAGCGCTTTTCAGATTCCTCTAAGATGTAATCCAGTTTTGCCAATTGCGCTTTACCAACGACGGCATTCAATTCACTCATACGATAGTTGAAGCCTGTGATTCCTGCACGATCTAATCCCCGTGGTCTACCCTCTAGATTCATGTGGCCGTGATCGTGATACCAGCGCGATTTTTCGGCCATTTCAGCGTTTTGTAAAATGACAAGGCCGCCTTCGCCAGTTGTTATTGTTTTACCAAAATCAAAACTGAAGACACCTGCATCACCCAAAGTTCCAGCATATTGACCATTATATTTTGCGCCAACGGCCTCGCAGGCGTCTTCGATCACAGGCAGTTTGTACTTTTTAGCAATGGCTTTGATTTCATTCATACGTGCGGGAACGCCTAACATGTGAACCGGCATAATTGCTTTTGTCTTTTTTGTAATCAATCCTTCCAATTGGGTAGGATCCATATTTAAGGTCTCATCTGATCCTGCAATCACGGGCGTTGCCCCACAGTCTACGATGGCTTCGACCGTCGCGATAAAGTTGAAACATTGCGTGATTACTTCATCCCCGTAGGTAACACCCAATGACTTCAACGCGACTTTGATCGCCGCGGTACCAGATGAAACGCATAGGGCATCATTCGCGCCTAGTTTGTCACGAAACGCTGCTTCTAATTCCCGAACATGATAGCGTTTGCGCATTGGTCCGAAACCATGTGCAAATAAAACGCCTCCTTCATCCATCAATTCATTTAGGGCTGCACGTTCTTCTTCGCCGATCAGTTCAAATCCTGGCATTACAGCCCCCTAATTATTTGTCACATCCCGGAAGGTAGTACGGCTGCTTTTTGATCAGCTCCGGTGTGATTTTATGGCAATCCTTCATCGCTTGCAAGGGCGGCCTGCTACGCAACGCTGACTGCGGAAGTTGTTGGTTGTGGCGCCAAATGTAACGGTGCAGCGTCGCCTCAATTTCTTCATCGGATCGGACATGATGGCTCTGCAAGACCTCCTCGACACGACCATTGAACCGCCCGAACTGTATGAAGACGCATCCGGGCAGGGACGATTCAGATCGCGCAGAAAACGTGTGCTTACGAGTAAATCGAATTCATTGTCCTTGAATGGTAAAGACGCTGCATCTCCAACGCGGGCATCAATTCCATCAAAATCAGAGCCTAATATTTTTTGTGCTGTCGAAATCATATCTTCAGACGCATCTAATCCCGCAATATTAAGCCCTTTTTTACGGTACATCGGAACGAAACGGCCTGTTCCAAAAGGGATGTCTACGATCGACATTCCATCTGGGAGCTGATCTAAGTGTTGCGACATTTGCTCTTGCTCGACATGCTACCAAGCTTGTTTCGTGCGCTTTTTCTCGTAATTACTCGCAATGTCTTTATAGTATGTATCGCCTTTTGGCCGCCCCTTGGACACAACTTTTGGGGATATCATTCTTATTCCTTTCTTCCCGCTTACAGGATCTGATATTGTTCACAGTCCAGGCAGCGTTGATCGGGCTTTAAATTCAGGCCCACTGGAACTATGACATAAGTCGTCGGAAGTTCAATGTGAAATTCTCAATTGACGGCAGGTCTATCGCCAAGAAGTGATGCTTTTTGCTCGTCATTCCTTTGAGGTAGGAACTCATTATCAATCATTTGGATTTAATCGGGGCAGGTGCGGTATAGCACCTGATCGCGATTTAATGAACTTGCTCTCGGAATAGTGAGGCCCATTTAACGAGACAGCGCTCATGTTGGCCAGAGCAGCAGACATCACCCCGGGTTGCAAATCGCTTGCAGGCCGAGCCATGCGCCGTCGGGAAGGGGGGTGGTGGGGAGGGCTAAGGGGGGCTGTGCGGTGGATGCGGGGCTGCGCTGATCTGACAGGGCTATTTTGGCCAACTGGTCCACCTGCCGGCTTGAGAGCTCGTTTGAGGTGATCAGGCTGATGGAGACCAATGGTCCGGCGTCTTCGAGGAA